>Ga0209092_10002163_pt1 | contig 18312 bp, 9 predicted proteins | sample FraStrMetagenome_FD_187446 | JGI IMG/M metagenome (GOLD analysis project Ga0209092, IMG submission 187446) | Marine eukaryotic phytoplankton communities from Arctic Ocean - Fram Strait ARC3M Metagenome (SPAdes) (version 2) | ecosystem: Environmental > Aquatic > Marine > Oceanic | place: Fram...
GAACATGGAACTTTCAGAGGATCATTGCGAAAAACGAGAATACGTGTAAAAAATATTTTTGAAATAGATTTTTTGTACGTATGTTGTCTCTATTTATTTTGTGTCTACATTTGATTGAAGCTGTAGCTTGGCATTCCAAAATTCAAAGAAACAAAATCCCACCGTGTATCGAACTGGCAACCTCGGTGGTGTTACACTATGTCAATCCCTATTTAGGAGACACCGAAAAGCTCTACGGCGGTCCGTATGACGTCAACATTCTTTGCAAGATTTGTCCTCGTAGGTTCCTGTAGAATACTGTTAAAAGGTCACACACGTGTATCAAATAAAATGATATTGATAGCCACGTAGTCCTAGAAGAAATATATCAAATGGAATCCATTCCCATGTCCATAGTTGGTAGTGAAACTATTTATTCCATCATGAACTTTCACAAACTTGCTCTTCTTTGCATCCTTCCAGGAACCATCACAAATGCCTTCCCATTATCATCCTCCCTAATCACCACACGCCCTTCCACATCTCTGTATGGGACTACCTGGGAAAATTGGAATGACGAAGACAAACCCAAATCCAATCACGAAATGGTACGAAATGGCCCTCGTCCAAAAGATACTCGGTATGATCACAAGGCCGATTTTTCCACGAATCCTCCACTTCATCGCAAAGGACCTCATTATGACAAATCCGCAGCTGTGGTAGCCGCATCCTCCATGAAGGGTGAGAGACGCCTCACCTCTCCACCCACACCACCACCACGACGGAATCGACGAAAACGTATTCAAGGAGATTCACGACAGACATTGGAGGACAGTACCACCGTCAGTAGCAGTGCTGTCTCACGGGTCGATATGGAGACGGACGGTGGACCTATGGATGCCGAAATTGAAGTATGGGAAGGTCCCGATGATACCCCCTCCCGTATGCGAGTACGAAGTGAAGATGGAAACAAATATCCCTTCCGTGCCGTGGTGGGAACACCCAAGGGTCGTTCTTCCCCGAATACCAAATCCGTACGGAATAAGGGGACTATTGAATTTCCAGTGGCGGCCGGTGTCACCTCCGTCGCCAATTCGTATACTGGTGGATATCTCGATACGTCCTCCATGAAAACGATTCAAGGTCAAGCATTGAAAACATGGACCTTTCCACCCGATGTTTCCAGTGTGGAAGTCACCATTGTGACCGATGGAAGACCTATGAAAGCCGCTGTGGAATTATGGGGTGCTAGTGGTCATGTGAAAACGGTGGCGGAGATTTATAACAATGATGGGATGGCACGTCCGTTTGCCACTGTCGTACGAACTCCTGGGACGTCGAATACGGTATGTGTGAGAAATACGGGTCCTTTGGAATTTCCAATCGAGGTCCTGTGTGAACCGGCGTCGTTTCAGGATGATCCCTATGATGATTTTGGAATGTATGAGGATGATTTGGAGGAGGATTATGATATGGATCATTCTCGATATGTGGAACATTTTGATAGGAGACCTAAAGAACAATATTCTCCGTATGGTCGTCATAGGTATGAGGAAAGCCATACACGAGAAGATTTCGTAAATAGTCCGTATGGCAATGGGGATAGATGGTGGTATTAAACTTAAACGAACCATTATGGTGATGGATTGGATTGGATTGGATTGGATTGGATGTTACTCCAGCTAACAGCCTGTATTATGAAAGTTAGGAGGAATTACAAAAATGATCCGTTTCGACAACCTCCCAATGCTACTACACATTTATCTTTCGCACGTTGGATATATTTCGCAAAGGATAAAAAATAACATTTAAACAAAATTGTTTCATTATTATTATTATGATTATTTATTGTTGTTAATCTTGTTCTGTTTTTTTTGGCGCTTTTTCGAATCATGGTAGGGTGATTTATTCAAAAGATTGTGGGTCTCAACAATAGTTGATTGAATAGCATATTCGAGACATTTTCTTAAATCAATATCTCTAATGATGTAATTTGGAGATTGCCTTTTCATAGGATCCGCTTTAGTAGCTTTATATTCGGAGTTTGAATAGGGCCTTAATGTGTGATTTATTTCGTATGAAAATATGCATTTAGGAACGATTTCTGTTTTTTCAGTCCTTATTCTAGGTCGCTCTATAGTTTGCTTTGAAATCTCTTCATTTCTCAGAGTGGTTTTGATTGATTTATCTTTGGGCTGTGGATTGTGGATTATGTTGGATTCAATACTTTTGTTGTTAAATTTTTCACGAAGAAATATCTTTCTAGCTTTTCTGCAGCACTTCCTTTTTGATGGAGGACTTATAGTCCATAGTCCACTTGGGGTTTGCAGAGTATCCTGTTTGTGTTCTCTCTTCGTTGGAGGACTTAAACTTCCAATAAAACGAGATTGATCATTTTCTTTGGAACTTTCGTTCAATCTGATGCTCATCATCATTTGACTAGGTTTTTCTCGTTTGAAACTAGATCTTTGTTCATTTTTATTGCTTGCCTTTTTTGGTGTGATTAGATTAGTAGGTATCGGATATGTTTGCCGTGGAACCACGTCTTCTTCAGTGCAATCATTTTCATCATGATGATTGATTTCTCCAAATTCATTAATTGTATTTTGCTCTGAAGTACAAACACCACTATCTCGTGTACCATTATTTTGATAATCTTGCATGTTTCGCTCTGAATCCTTTTCTTTTATTGTGCCATACAAATTACACTTCACTTTCATCGATTTGTTGCAGTCCTTTGTACCACATTTCTCAACAAAATCCAAATTTTTTTTCTCCATATTTTCATGTTCTGTACTGGAGTATTTCTGTGATTTATGAGATCTTTTTTCTGGTCCAGTTGCTATATTTGTAAAAGAAACACTGTGATTACTGTTGGATTTCCTTAGTTTTAGGTGTTGGCGCTCATGTTGATTTACACTCTTTTCTCCACATATTCCAATTGTTTCAATTGAACTTGGTTTTTTGTTGAAAGAAGTTTTTAAAGAACTACATCCCTTCAGCTGACTAGACGTATGAGCAGCTAAAGCGGCTCTATGTTTAGCAATTTTTCGATTTTCATGTTCTAGATAAGATAGACATTTGTTCCGGATCTCAGATTCTTTACAAAAAGCTTCTGCATCCCTTTGTGCTTTTCCAACATTTCGGAAATCTCTAACCAGAGTTTTTATAAATGCCTCCTCCTTTCTTGCTTGGATCTCTTTATATAGCTCTTGTGCTTCTCTTTTTAGGCGTTTTTTTTTTAATTCAGTATTGTGCCTATGCTTTGCAAGTCGTTCAGCTGCCAAGTCCTTAATATTGAAGATATATAACAACACGGGTAAGATACTTGATTGATATTAATGAACAGAAAGAGATCATTCATGCTCAAAGCCTTTCATTGTACATGTCCCACCTTTTCAATCAACCTAACTTGCTTCAATCGTTCAAGACGATTGGCCTTTCTTTTTTCTGATATCAATCGCTCTTTTTCTCCCAGTAAAAAAGGTAGAGATTTTTGACTCATGTTGTTGATGATGTTCTTTCCAGTACCGAATTATTCAAGATCGATATAAAGAGTTTTCTAGATGCGACAATAATATAAATAACTTGGTCATCTAATTTAATTCTGACGGTTTCAAATTTCAATTTTTAAACAGAAGAGGCTGTTGTGTCACCATGTATTTCTGGTTTTGTAATTGCCCATCCCTCTTATAATATCTGGGACCATCTATGAAATATCTTCTACATTATAACTTTCAAAGTCTCGCTTTTGTATCTACAAACTTTCACCTTAGTTATTTCTTTCAAATGTATGGTTTTAAATTAGCAAAAAACTCTGAAAATATCGTTATGCCATCTTAGGCTTCTTTGATTGTAAAGAACATTTTTATTTGTTGTTCATGAATGCTTTCCTGATATTTGCCTTGAGGATAAAATGATGCAAATCTAAGTATAGATATTGAGGAATGGTGCAAAGAAGTTATCCATCTAGATAGAGTTTTTCTTAATGCGTTTGGAACTTTCCTGTAAATAAAGCTGTCGTCCATCAAGATCCCGTGCTGTAAGTCAAGGAAGAAAAATAAGGCTTCAGGATTCCTAACGAATTATCTTTCTACTCAGAGATTCGTCCTCATGTGACAGTTATAAATCAGTCTTCATTCCATTGGTAGCTCATATACGAATTTCTGTAGTATACATAAACAATTACTCATTTATCATTCAATTTATCTTATAAGCTTACAATTATTTCATCATCTTACAAGTCAACAACACGAGCCAATTTCTGGATTCGATTAAGTAATAAATCACCTTGTTGAATCATATCGCGATACTGGGCATTTTTCAAATCAGGTCGGTTGGTCTCAACGACTCCTCCAAATTTGTCAATCTTTGCCGTCAACCGACCAGCAGCAATAAATCTGCTGAGTTGCAAATCCAGAAATTGTGTACCAACACCAAAACTTGAAGCCATGGATTCAATAGTCACTGATTTATATGAATCAAGAAATTGTTTGTAGCCCAAGACATGAAGTTCACGAATGATGTAACCGGCATGTGGTTGTAAGAAGCGATCAGCAACTAAAATAGGCTGCACTTCCACCATGGCATGAAGGTATGCTTTGTAGTCACATTCATATAATGCATTTACAAGCTTTGACTGAAACAAAAATTTAGGAGATAAGGTTTGAATGAGACTCATCAATAAATTAAACAAATTCGTTTAAAAAAATATGAACTTACGACAGTGGGGATATCATTCGCTACAGAGAGAATCTCTGGCCCATCGATAATTTTCTCTTTCAACTCGGTCCTTGGTAAGTGTAAAATATTAGTTATAATAGTGTATACGACGAAATCAGTATAGGAGCATAATTCATTACAGGAGAACGTTGCAATGCAATCAATAAGAAGAGTTGCGGCGGTCTTTATATCACGAGCCAAGATTTGAGAAAGAGCGTTGTAGACTTTCAACCTATTACGGCGATCCCAATCTCCGCCATCATTAGCAATTTTCACGGCCTTTTGAATAAGTTGAGCATTTCTCTTTGTATCACCGTGAAAACTGGCTACTCTTGCCTGTTCCATCATAGCATCAATGGTTTTTCCACTGCTAAGTTTTGGCAGTGCTAGTACCTTGTCATATGCTTCCAATGCCTCATCTTTCGATAAACTTTTCGCTGCAAATCTGGCTACTTCAAATCGAGCCTCTAGCACTTCCATGTCGCCAGCAGATTCCTTCGCTTCTTCAACTTTCGCTTCTAATTGTTTCATTGTTTCAGCATGTTTTGTGTCTAATTTTGACAACTGTTCCTCTGACAGAGTTGACCATTTTAATCCTGATTGACGGATTTGTGCATACAGACTTGGGTTTTCAAGCTCTGTAGCAATTTTATTCAAAACCTTTTCATTTAGATCAGATGGAATGTCAGTTGGATTTTCACTAGATATCATGAGGAGCTTATGAATGGATTGAGCTAGTTCCATGTCAGGATATTTTGATGCAGAATCGGCCGACGCGGAAGGAGTAGTATTGAGTGAAGCGGCGGTGCTGATTTCAGGTTTATCTACGTCCATACTTGTGCTTTCATCTTCCGAATTTGGAGCCATGGTGATTAAGGTAGGACTTATACTTTTTGTTCGATAACTTATCTTTTGTTTTCAAATGCTAAGACTATCTTCGATTCCAGTCGAAGGAAATTTTGCACAGTAACAAAAAAAGTTTAACCGTCGTACCATTTAATCATGGTATTGATAGCACATACGTAACAGTTAAAATCAAATTGAAAGTTATTAATAGGGTAAATCAACTTTGGCAGCAATTGAGCATTCAAATAATTTCCCATACAATTTTACATACATAGTTCAAGGTAGTCATCTTTCCTACAGATAAGGAAATTTTGGCGCTCCATAAGCAACAAACATAATGATGAGTCCACCAAACCAAAAACGACTTTGGAGTGAAGATTCTGATGAAGATTATGATGAAATTGATCACTTTGACGCCAAAAACTCAAAACCATTTTCCTATATCACACGACAAGCTTCACAGGATCACGAACTACGGAAATGGACTCAACAAACTTCTCATCAAAATTCTCTTCTTCAAAATATATATAGATCATTTGTTGTCGGTCAAGAAATAGCATTAATATCATTAGTTGTTTCCTTTCATGAACATCTAAAAAACCCAACACGACAGGATGATGAAAGTCAAGAAGATCTTTTCGATCAACGTTTTGAATGGATCATGTTTATGATTTTAGGAACATTTGCGATTATATTATATAACAGTGAAGAACAAATACAAAATCCTAACATCATCTCTCCATTTCAAAATATAGTTCGTGTGGCACATAAACGACGGGATCAAATGGTCATTCGATTAATGGATGCTATTCTTCTTTCTGGAATATTACGATTCTTCTCCTCAGTATTACGAACTCTTACAGCTTCCTATTCTTCAGATACAGTGAATGCTCTTGCGAATGGAGGTATGATGATTCATTTACTGGTTTGTGATTACGCCTATGCCAATGGTAGCACATTTTACCGTACCAACAAGGATGATGATGATTTGATTTTGAAACAAAAAAATAGCATTCATGAACGATTTAGGAGAAATACATTTCAAGGAGGGACCATATCCCTAAATGCGGCATTTTTTTCCACAACCTTATTGGCGTCGAGGCTTCCAACCGATTTCAATTCTTTTGCCTTTATTCTTGTGTCCATTATTGCCTTTGCATTTTATCCAGCGGCAAGGCATAATATTGCTAAAAAATCACATTTTTATATAGGTATGTAATATGTGATTTTGTGATTATTTTTTATCCATGATGCTATTTATCTCATGTGTTCCTAATTCTTATTATGTATATTTGTTCCTTTCAAAATACAAAACGAATCTATCTCAGTTTCGCCCCTTACTCTTATAACATGTACATTGAACATAGCCGCAATTATTGCCTTAAATGATACAGGAAGAGTTCTTTTAGGTATTACATTCGGAATGGTATGTGGTGTCGCACCATTTATAAAGTGGAAACTCCAAAAAAGTAAGACTATAATATCTGGTCCATGGGATATAGCTCATTTGAATAGTCATAACTTGCAATAGGTTTTTTTATCATCGTGATATCAAGACAAAACAGCTTGTATTATAGTTGTTATGTTTCATTCTCAATCATGTTATGTATTTATTTATCTCGGTCCTATAGGTTGATGTCCGACTTTTTCTCTAATCATTCTAGACGGATGCTTTCGATGTATATCAGATGCTTAATTTGTTCACGACACCAATCAAAGTGAGAGACACAGAAAAATGACCATCACCCTGGAGATGCCCGAATAATATTCCCAAAGAATAATACTAAACCCTGTTGAATAAAGGATGTACCACTCTTCCTTATTCTAGATCCTAAAACATCAATCTTGGAATTCCCTTTCACTTTGGACTTTTCATCCTATGGAATATACGCCATTTGGGTCGTCGGGTCAAAAAAACAATACTTAAAGGAACGATTAAAACATATCATGTCGCTACCCAACAGGGCATCCGATTGAAGCGCGGGGTCATTATTTTGAACTCCTGTAAACATAGAGCAAATAAAAAAGGAATCATCATTTAAGACATCGTCATTGGAGTTGACAAAGCGCATTTGTGCGATCCGAATCGTTTGATGATATTTCCGCCAAAAAAATACAAACTATGTGGTAAAACCTATGAGGGAAGAAAAGTTTCCCATAAATCGTTGATATTCTAATTTTTCCGGACAGTCTGGCAGTGTTAACGATAAAGTAAAGGCAATTACAATAAATCTAGGCGTGCACTCTAATGTGAAATGTTATATTTGTGAGCTAATATTTTATCTATAATTCACTAAAATATATAAAACATTACGTGACATTACGTTTGAAAACATTACGCGTAATCTTTTACCACAAGAAAAGGCCTTATTTATGACTTTAAAAGAAAGTTAGAAAGGTTTAACGTTTAGCCGTTATTGATGATTTCTTTGGAGATGTTTACCTCAAGTGTGTCTAAGTACGAATCGTAGAGCTACGTATCATATTGTTTCTCAGATGTTTTGCTGACCAATTCTTATTTTACATCCTTACTCCGGACCATTCGACCATCATTATCAATATATTATTATTATACAACTAAGTTTTTATCTCTCGTGTTCTTCTTTATTGTATCTACAACACTACACTCCCTTGTTGAACGAGAATTTCCTCATTATAAATCATCAGTGAAAAGATCTATTTATCATTCAGATGCAATGTCGATATAGCTGTTAGTGATAAATTTCTGAAATTGAAAAACGCTACTATACAGTCTATTGAAAAAATATCTTCGTTCTACTCCTACAACCCAAATAAATTCCAGCTAACTTTGTCGTGATGTTGCAACAAATTAGTTTTGCATCCCGAATAAGATCGAGAAGAACATTTGTGTGTCTCCCTCAAAGTGTAAATTTCAGACAATTCGACGTTAAGAAGAAATCTTTAGAACAAGCTACCGTAAGGCGATCATTTAGTATAACAAATACATATAAATCCTCATCTCACGAAGGAAGAGATAAGTTTCATTTTATAATGTTGCAAAAACGCAGCAATGGCAATGGAAGATTTCGATACAGTCATAGTTTGACAGGTGGAATCTTCGAAAATGACGGACCCACTGAAGTACAGCAGGTTGATGAAGGTACAACTACAACTATTGAAAATGAGAAGGAGGGGCATGCATCTAATAATTCTGATGCAACTTCACAAAAATCCTACTCCAAAAAAATACAGTCATCAAAAATTGACAATACTAAAAAAACAATCAAAAAGAAGTCTGTACCAGACCAAATAAAATCCAGACGGAGAAAAAAAACTCGTGCAAAAGCCAAAAAGATACGGAAGCTTGTCAAAATAGGTGTGGAACCATCAGTCCCACTACAAATCAATCGAAATGCTGAATTTTTATTTGATACACTTGCCCCACGTATGGAAATGAAAGCAATAGAAACGCTTATTGATATTATGAATTCATTTGGTACACCAGGGCAATATACGGCTTTATCACAAAACATATCAAATAAGAGTGATGATAATAGTAAGGGCGAGCCCAATATTTCTCCTCAAGAAAGATTGAAAGTTTTTCTTACATCCAATGAGATCATTGAGGAGAATCATTGGCTTAGTCCTCTCTTATCACATTTCCTAATGGGGAAATTATTTGAGAATCCTGATAGATCAGAGAATGAGAATGCTTCCTACAACAAAGATTTTCCTACACACCCACATCTTTTAGCATCTGAATATTCAGAAGAAGAAATAAATCATATTTTTGAAATGGTTGCGAATGATGCGACATTTACGGCTAATATTAATCGTCAGAATTTAGAAAGAAACATTCAAATTTTGATGGACGCAAGGAATAAGGCAGCTGAAAAACCCCTAAAATGGGCATCAAAAAAAGGAGGAAAGCAGAAAAAAAGGCATAGAAATGACAACCAAGCGACTGTTGAGTTACCCAGCAATTATCATTGTTTAAAAACAGATGATTCTTTATATGACGAAGCGCAAGAGATGGCCCTATTTCTTGCCGATCGTTTGCCTGATTCTTCTCATCGCAAATTGTACGAAATGCTGTATTCGTATAGTCATGAGGGGAAAAGCTTGTTTCAATCTAATGAAGTTGAAAATATCAATGCTGATGGTTCCGAAACGGACACTAGCAATGGGAAGAATAAAGAGAAGAAAAAAAAGTTAAGGAAGCAGTCTTTAAAAAATGTTTTCCCTTGTGTGAAGCAAAAAGTAAATGCTCATACTCCTTTTATAATCAGAGAATTGGCAGACTTTTTATACGTCGATGTTCCAACCGATACTAACAAAAAATATAGCAATATAACCCCACATCATCCTCAATTTAGCACACATGATGTAGCTGATGATCAGCTACATCGGGCATGGCAGAGATGGTATAGAATGAGAGAGAAGCATGTAAAGGCTGCGATCCTTGCACAGCACCAGTTTGCTTTCTTTGATGAAGCAGAAGAGAAAAATGAAATGGGGAAAAAGAATCTTGATGATGACATGGAATCTGCAAACGCTGAATCTACGACAAAAGTTCAAAACAGGCGTACCAAAGGTGCATATGTAGTCTTTGATGCTATGAAACTAGAAGAGACACCTGCAGACATCAACGAACCTCATTTAGTGAACTCGTCGCAAGACAAGTCCTATATTGAACCAGAACGTACTATTTTTCTAAATAATTTGCCTATAGATATAACTGAAGAGGAGATAAAAGATTGTTATGAAAGATGTGGACCAATCTCTTCATTAAAGATCTACAATCTTCGGCCGGATCTCGATCCAGGCAAACTTACAACAACGGAATTGAAAAAAATCAGGAAAAAGCAGCGTTTGAACATGAAAACAGTATCTAAATGCACTCCTGTTTATGCAATTGTCCAATTCTCAAATGAAAAAGGATTTCTAACTGCATCCAACACTCATCTCACTATTTTTGGCATGGTTATTCGTCGTCACGCAGTGAAAAGTATCCCTGCAACCCAAATATCAGACGTATTCATTGAAAATATCCCATCAGGGTATTATAGTTTGGATTTAGAATACAAGCTTAATAAAGCTCTCCAGCCTCATGTGTATATCTGTTTGGATAGTGTCAATGGAGTTAGAGGCAGGGAAAGTTATGACTACACTGAAAGCAAGAGTTGTAAAATTAAGTTCCCAAGTTTTGAGACTGCTTTTTTTGCATACCAAAGGCTTCAGATGATTGATATTTTGCACGGAGATGAATCATCAGAGGAGGATGAAGCTGAAGCACGATGCCAATTACAATGGATGAGAACACCCGCGAACGCAATGAAGTTTTGGAAGAGAGAGATAGCATATGATTTTTAAGTTTCCATCGAAAATAATATCAGTCACATAAAACATAACATTGTATAGATATTATTTCAGCAGTGTTTTCTTTCATTTAAAAAGTGTATTTTTCCTCAAAATGCATAAAGGAGCATCTGAACTTTAAAGGATGTGCGAAAATGAGTAATTTAGACTCTCATAAAATACAATGCATCAATCAATTCTTTCTATAGACTCTTATGTTAATTCACATGCAAATTACAATCATATCAGTAAATGGGGAGGCTTTTGATGAGGACTTTCGTTGTCGATAGGTTGATTCCGACTGAGGATGATTGTTTCAAGTTTGTCTTTTTCGCTTGGCTGGAACGCCAATCAATGGAATCCATTCTTTATTCTTCCTCGTGTTTCTGTTGTGCCTCTTCTTTTAGCAATGCTCTGACTTGTGCAGATGTCTTTTGTACCTGCTCCCGCATCAAATTTCGTTCATGACGAAGTACTTTTAGCAAAGCTTCTCTGACTTCCGTCATCTCTTTTTCTGACTTTTTTCTTTCTTGTTTTACTGCTTTTTCCATCTCGTTCTGATTTTCGAGTAATTGGGACTTTAGATATTGCATTGAGTTTCGAAGATTAGAAGATTCAGACCTAACTTTTGCCAGCTACATTAGAAGTACAAAATACAGCAATATCATCGTCATTAGGAAAAAAAGTGTAAGCACAATTTCGAAAGTTGTAGTCAATAAGAAATATTAATGAATCCGAATGACTTACTTCCTTTATGACACGTTCTGATTCTACAATTAATTCTTCATTCTCAATTTCAGCTTTTTCGGCCCGATCTCTCCAATGTTCCATTTCTTCCAACATTTCCATTTTGGAAACTCTACGAATCTTTTTCTGTTTCGAATCTTCACTATTTTTTTTTTCTTGATACACCCATCCCGGTTTGGTACTAAGTCCTTGAGATGCAACGTTATTCTCATCCGAGGACCTTTCATCTTTGCTCCTCATTTTTGTAGATGAACCACTTGGTTGCAAATTTTTCATAATTTTGGATAAGAAGTTTTTCCCTGATAAAGTGTAATCATCTCCTAGAGGATCATCATCTTCCGCGTATTGATTCAGATTTCTTTTTTTCCTAGGAAACAAACGAGTCGCAATAAACTGAGTACCAGCAAGCGACACGAAAAGAGTAACGACGTTTGGTGGAATCCCAGGTAAAATGGATCTTAATTTGGATATGACTAAAATAGCTGGAAGAGCTGGTGCAGAAAAATTGGTGTTGCTTTTTTCAATGACTTTACTGGAAGGTGATGCTTCCGGCTTCATCAATATAGAGTGCTGAGCAAGTCTGCGCTGGGCGTCCATTGGGAGACTTCTTGTATCTTTTGTTTCCTTTTTCTCCGTTTTTTCTTTCTCGCTTTCATTTTTTTTGGAAGGCTCTTCAAGTTTCATAACTTCCTTTTCGTTAGTTTCAGGTACTTCCTCCACTAGCTCATCCTTTTCTTCATCCTCCAATGGGGTGATAACAGGACACGAATCAACCTCATCTTCTGTTTCTATATCTAGCTCGCTGCCACTTGTAACATCGTAACTAGCGTAACTCTCTTCATCTTCGTCATCTTCCATATCGGTATCATCCTCATCCTCATCCTCCGAGTCTTCAAACAAAGCTAATGGGTCTCTCCACCATTCAGGGTCTCGCTGCTCGATTTTGTTCATTTCACCATCTCCATTTCCCTTTTCAGGTATATGCTCTGTATCTTCCCCATTGAGAAGTTTATCAATCTCAGAATCATCTACCCCGAGTGATTTTAAAATGGCGCCGTTGGTGGCTGATATAGTAGGACTAGAGCTAACTACCAGCACCGTTGATAATCCCAATGTGACTCCAATCACTAAATAGGCCGGGATGGTGGCTAATTTTCTCATTTGGACCAATCACGTCTTACCAAGTTCTCTGGGAAGAAAACCAATTGCTCGTTTAATTATTCAATTAATATTTTCTCTTATTCAGCAATGAGAAGGGATATTGTTTGTGGTGATCGAAATGCGTCTCTTCTTCAGCTGTCGTGAATATTGATTTTTTCTCATGAGCGTCACTCTTTTTTGATGACAATCTTAAATCTCTAGATTCGTACGATCACAAGATTTTTCATATGTGTGAACGGCAACGGCTTACTTGCTGCTGCTATCGAACTAAGAATGGAAATAGAATGATATTTAAGATCTGTATGTAATTAATTTTGAATGATGGAGATTGATTTGCATGGTTGGCTGTTCAAATCTTTTCTTAATAAATCACGCCAGGCAGAAACTTTGATGCTTGTACTTAGATTAATATTGCTAAATAAATCATCAGCTACGCCTAACTTCAATTTTATTTAGGCCAAAGTTGACCAAGAAATATATGGAGTTCTCTTGTATGCTGACACTCGTGAAAAAATATGATGCTTCACTTTTCTAAACCATTCCTCTTATAGTTATACACTACTATCCATCATCCTGCGAAATACAATGCAGCTATATTCATTGTCAACACGATACAAGTATCAAACCAGCATAAATTGAAACCATCCATAGAATTAAATACTACAATCACATGAGTGGATATAGTGTGTTTGAAATCATTCTTTTCGCTCCGAAATGACAAATATCGCTCATTGCCGAAAGGAAAAGTAATCAATCATACTCATAAGAAGAAACTAGACTCTCATAGAAGTATGAGATGAATATATGAATATCGAAAATATTGCACAAATCTTTCTTTCGAATTCTGTCATATTTTGCTGTATCTGCGTGAAAGCTTATCAAGCAATCTCGTGATACAGTCCATTCGGAAGTCATGAAATCAATTTTATGAAAAATCAAACTTGAATACATTATACTCTGCAGTGTAAAATAATCACATGACTTTATTAATCTCAATCAATTGCTTAGAGCAAATTTGTTTGACTGAATAATATGATATCTTACGCCTTTTCAATTCTTGACAACATTTATCCCCAATGATACAGAGCAATATGGTGGAACAATAAAATAGTTGGAATAATGCACCCACTCGTCACTAGTACAAAGTGTAATGAATACAAGATCCACAACAATATCCATTCCTCATGCCTTCTGATAATTAACTTGACAACAAAAGAGGGGTTTGAAAGTCTCTATTCATCACACCCATTTCTCATTCACATTGGCGACACTTCGATTTTAAAATTTTGAAATAACCATACGTTCTAAGTGAATAGTACCGATTTGATTCCAATACCTGTCGTGTGATTAAAACAGATTTTTGTTCGTGAAAAATGTGTTGATCAATGGATAATAAATTTAAAAGAAATGGCACAATATTTGTGTAAAATTACAAAAAGAATGTTGGAAACCCCTACTGAAACAGAGAACGCATCATAAACCCTTATTACTTCAAGCATTTAAAACCTGATCAGGAGGGCATCATCGTATAGCTTCAATAATATTATCGAAGCATGATGATAGTGATTTTAGTCCAAAATGATGATAACTAAGTTTTTTTAGCGCTATTGAAAATAACGTATAATTAGACTCTTTTTTAAATAAAAATAACGTTTCAAGGCGTATTTTAATTTTGACTCTGCTGATAATGAGGCATTTTTGAAATAACACTTCTTTGTAAGTCATGTTTTGCTGATCAGTAGCAGCAGTACCCTAAATCCTACAAAGAATTTCGTGCCCAAGTACCAATAAGTACGTACGCAAGACTAACAACAAAAGACAGAATCTATAGTACGGAATGAGACAAAGAAGCACAAAAAGCGACCTCATTCTGTATGAAGAAGGCGTTAAGAACAGCTTAGAAATGACTGAAACAGGAGCCGAACACGAAACAAACTCTCGGCCAAGCAACTTTGAAGTCGATCAGGGAGGAACACAGGACAAGCATCCGCAGCAGTCGACTCTATCTAAACGTACTCGAAATATTCGTAGTGACGGATACGGTGGAGGTCATTATGGAGGGTATAATCCTGATGTTGACACTGCTGTCGAGAGTTCATCTCTCACACATAGGAAGAAACCCTTTCCTGCTCAGTCGCACAATTATGAGCCAGATGAATCTGAAGTTTGGCGCGCTTTTATTGCGCAAACACACTTCAAAAATCGAGGCCAGTGGTGGACTACTGGAAAGAAGCGCTCCGTGAGACGTTGGACGATTACATTTATGATTGGTGTGATACAGGCCGTTGTTGCGCTTGTTTGTAATGTTTCCACTAACTTTTTGATTGATCAGAAATTCGATCACGTAAATGAAGTCTTGGGTCAGTACAAGGAAGCTGAACTTGCTGAAATGAACCAATATCAAACTTCAACCCAGTTTGATGTTTTCAATACAGATATTAGCTATGATTTGTACAGCTCGAATGAAGTTTCTGCAGCAACGTCTACATATGAACCACCCGAGCATTCTAGCTTCTATTATTTTGTAAAAGCCTTTTTCATGTACACTGGATACAATATGTTATTCGCATTAGCAGCAACTGCTTTTGTTTACTTTGAACCAGTCTCTGCAGGTTCTGGAATCCCTGAAATTAAATGCTACTTAAATGGTATTGATTTGCCACGAGTCGTTCGTGCAAAAACTCTATTATGTAAGGTTGCAGGAGTTACTTTCTCAGTTGCAGCAGGTTTACCAGTAGGTAAGGAGGGTCCTATGGTTCACTCTGGGTCTGTAGTTGCTGCAGGTATTTCACAAGGAAAAACAAAATTTTGGGGTGTGGATACGAGCTTTTCCAAATTTAGTGAATTCAGAAATGACCGAGAGAAAAGAGATTTTGTTGCTTGTGGAGCAGCCGCTGGAGTTGCTAGTGCGTTCGGGGCCCCAATCGGAGGTGTTTTGTTTTCGTTAGAAGAAGGGGCTAGTTTTTGGAGTACTAAGTTGACATGGAGATCTTTCTTTTGTGCTATGATCACATTAGAAACTCTGTTTTGGTTCAGGAGCTTCGATAATTACTTTGGACAGGCCAATGTAGAGAAATTATTTAGCTTTGGAGAATTTACAAGTATCACTGGTGAAGCCTCAAATTATTCCATTTGGGAACTAAATCTATTTATTATCATTGGATGCCTTGGAGGACTCATTGGGGCCGTTTTTAATTCCTCAAATGAGCATTTAACTCTTTGGAGAATGAAACATGTTAACCACAGTCAAAAACGTCGTGCATTGGAGGTACTTGCTATTGCGTTTCTTGTATCTGTAGTTTCTTTCACGCTTCCCATGATTTGGAATCGCTGTACAGAACTTCCCACTGACATGCAAGATTGGTCAAATCAAGAAAAAGATCTTGTAAACTCACTTATTCCATTCAGATGCGAACCTGGAAAAGAATACAATGAGGTAGCTTCGCTTATTTTCACAGATGCTGACACAGCCATTAAGCAATTGTTTCATTTCCGTGAAGATGGGGAAGATGATTCATCGACATTTTCATCTGCTGCCCTTTTCTTATTTTTCATCTTTTACATTTCTCTTGCTTCTGTTACCTATGGAATTGCAGTTCCCAGTGGTCTTTTTGTACCTTCTCTTCTCTCTGGGGCTGCATTTGGTAGACTCTGTGGACATTTACTACATAAATTAGACGGGACGAGTGGTACTTTTGCCGATTCTGGAACTTACGCTCTTATGGGCGCTGCCGCTGTTTTAGGTGGTATGGCAAGAATGACTATTTCTTTGACAGTAATTTTATTGGAGGCAACCGGTGATATGCAATATGTGTTACCACTTATGTTGACCCTCATGGCTGCTAGATTCACTGGAAATGTTTTTAATGAAGGACTTTATGATATTCACATCAAACTAAAAAATATCCCATTTTTAGAACCTGAGGTTCCATCCTTAGTAGAAAGGCATGAGATTGTTGCTGGCCAAGTTATGAGTACAGAGGTGAAGTGTCTGAGACCAGTAGAAAGAGCTGGTGTTGTATATGACTTACTCAAGTCATACTCACACGGAAATTTTCCGATTGTTGATACTGCTAGTGGTGGGACTTTATATGGGACAGCGAGCCGTTCTATTCTTTGTACATTATTACAGCGCCGAGCATTCGGGCAACCCGATATACTGGTGGATTACGATGATAATCATGCAAAAAAAGGAGAAGAACCGCATAATCTCGGTCCAAAACGACTAAGTCCATTGGTCCAATGGGATACTATTGAACGGGTTTATCCGCGTTATCCGCAAATTGAAGATGTTGAAATGAAACCTTCAGATAGAAACCACTGGTTAGACTTACGGCCGTATGCAAATACTGCACCATACACCATCAATGAAACAGCATCTATTGAGGTATGTCAATCTTTAGATCCTATATTATATACACATATTCATTTTGACACAACTAACAAATTGACTATTAAAATATTGGGACAGCGAACATATAGGCTTTTCCGAACACTAGGACTACGTCACTTGTGCGTTGTCAACCACTTCAATCAAGTTGTTGGGATTGTAACTCGTAAAGATCTCATGGATGAATCACTACAAGACTCTTTATTGAGAGGAAGAAATGCTCATATTAGCATGACTCATGATCTATCTTGATATAAAAGCCAAACAAAAATTCTCATGTGTCAAGATTGATTTCATTCATGGTTTATCAATGTTCATCCTTATTATCCTCTAGTCAGACTGTATCCCAATTTCATTTATTGATTGCATGAGAATATTGAAATTAAGAATCATCAATATTGGTAGTACCGAAACATAATCAATAATTATCGAATGATCTTTCCAAACAAAAGAACATACCAATCAAGAATGCTAACAATGTTAATTTTCTCTATTAATTAGTTTTTCTCCCTTCAAAACTCATATTTCTCGTATTCGTACAGTACCACAATTTCGTCACATTATACCAAAACAAATAAGTAAACAACAACTTAATGATCAATAAATCCATTATATCGATCCAATAATCCTACATCATACATTAGATATTTTACATCTAGCAATTGAAAACTATATCTTGCAAAATTTATTCTAAACTATAATCTACATTGCCGAATCCATAAAACAGAAATGATATATTTTGATCATTAGAGTAATGCTACTCCAATTATTCGATAGTATCCGTTAAAATAATCAGTCACATGCGAAAACATGTCACATTTTGACAAAAAAGAACATTTGAAATCACAATGCTAAAGATATGAAATTTTCTCGGTAAAACCACATGAAAATGCACAAAAGTCAAAAAAGATCCTCTTATTCTCGTATTCGTACCGTCACCTTATACCAAAACAAATAAGTAAACAACAACTTAATAATCATAACATAACATAACATAACTCATAGAAATATATCCATCATGTCAATCCAATATTCCTACATCATACATTAGATATTTTACATTTAACATTTGAAAGCTATATCTTACAAAATTTATGCTAAACTATAATCTACATTGCCGAATCCATTTCATTCAATACAAGTGTTGT
>Ga0209092_10002165_pt1 | contig 18301 bp, 12 predicted proteins | sample FraStrMetagenome_FD_187446 | JGI IMG/M metagenome (GOLD analysis project Ga0209092, IMG submission 187446) | Marine eukaryotic phytoplankton communities from Arctic Ocean - Fram Strait ARC3M Metagenome (SPAdes) (version 2) | ecosystem: Environmental > Aquatic > Marine > Oceanic | place: Fram...
CTAATTTTTAATGGATTGACTAACAAACAAACATATATTTTTTGTTTTTTTACTGCCAAAAAAAAGAGATGATGTAATAATTTTTGCCGACCGTGCGGTAAAGGTGACATCTTTACCGCACGCTCATCCTCTTTTCTCGGCTAAGAAAGAGATGTAATAGTTCAGCCTGACATACAGAAATATCAATCAACCATAATTATTGGTGGCAGCAGCTGATTATCGTACAACGAATGAATCCTGAAGGACGATTAAGAGTGAAACGATCGAAAACATGATCATGTGGAGAAAGCGTCAGAAAATCCAAAAACTGCTGTAAGTCATGCATGCGATGTTATTTAAAGATACACATGAAATTTGAGAATACCTACGTTGGAATTCATATGTATTGATTTCGATGCTAGAGCAGTTTAAAACTACGAGAAAGATTTAGGTCGTGGCTCAAGAGAATGAAAGTTACCGTTTACACGAGCTCAAAATTCAATCAAAACAAACATGTGCTTATTTATTTACTTAACATATCAGAATCTCACACACGATATATCGAGAAATTCATTAGGGAAAAACTGCATATGATAAATTTTTGAGAAGTTTGCAAAATACGCCAGTGCCTTTCAAAATTCCAGTCTCTCATTTCAAACAATGTCCTCCCATCCGAATCTTTCCACGGAATCTCCGACAATGAGAATAGCATGCAATGATTCAAACTCTTCAATAAGTGGGATATGTCTTGCACAAGAAGAGACAGGCACTGAACTTACTGATTTGATTGAAATGCTTTATAATGTTTCTATTCTAATTTTCACCTACTTAGCCCTGCTCCGGTTAGCATGGGCATCACATCCCATGTTCAGTGATTTTCGTTCTCCTAATATGGTTCCATACTGGATACCATTTTTTGGATCGACTTATGCATTTTGGAGCGATATTACTGGTTTTCTTGTAAAGTACAGAAAAAAGTATAAATCAGATATTTTTGCAGCATATATAGGAGGTAGACCAATTGTTTTCGTCACAGATCCCTTCGCGGCCGCAAAACTGATAAGTGGAAGGATTCCTCAGCTGTCCTGGAGTGACACCAAGTTCAGATTGCTCAATCATGCCATGCAGACCAGCGAAGAGGGGGCAAATGTGTGGGCACAGATGGACTCCCGAGAAGGGCATATGCTTATGGAGAAACATTTGATGAAAGCAGAACGCTTGAATGAAAACTTGATTAAATATCAACGTAATTTAAAGAGCAAAATTTTGCCTGCTTTGGCAGAAGAGGGTGGAGTTGGTTGGCACAAAATTGGTATTATGGAGCTCATAGGAGAAGCTATTTACAGGTCTACTGCTGAATCACTCTACGGATATCAAAGCTTCTCTACTCATTCTGATTTCAAACAGTCTGTCACATTTGATAAAAATATGGCATTATTTACAGGAATCAAATCGGGCCTTCTTCAAAGATTGTTTTCCTCAGTATCATTTAATGCCCGTGAAGATATGGTGGAAAAAATGAGACAAGTTTACAGGAGTCTAGAGAACTCGTCTGAAAGACTATCCGATATGGCAGTTGATGTTGATAATTTGTATAATGAAAAAATGAATCATGAAGACCTAACGCGGTATAGATACCTCTACTTTGCGGCAGCTTTTATGAACACAGTTCCGGCAGGGTTTTGGTCATTTTATGAAATAATGGCCAGCAAAGAAGCATATAACGCTGTAACAAAAGAAATATTTGAGATTGCTTCTAGAAAATTACAGCAATACTCTACCCCAAATGAAGAAAAGAAAACCGATAACCCTTACTCCACAATGCAATATTTTACTCTGGATGAGCTGGACCAGCTAGAGTGTCTTGATTCGGTCATCACAGAAACATTGCGTCTTAGGTCTACGAACAAAATGCTCCGTGTAAGATATGCTACAGAAGACTTTGAAATCAAACTGAATTTTCCTCTCTCGTCACAAACACACCAATTCAATGTTAAGAAAGGAACTTATTTTGTATCTCTTCCGACAGTAATGCATCGAGATCCTGAAATTTTTGAGGATCCTCTAACTTTTAAATGGAATCGTTTCATGAAATCGTCGAATGGAAAAGCACCAATTTTTACCAAAAATGGAAAGCGGATTCTGCGCCCAGTCGACGCTTTCGGAGGTGGACAGACCATGTGTCCAGGTCGGAAATTTGCCAGAACAGAGATAAAAGCTGTAATTGTTTCTCTGCTGCTTCAATATGATGTTCGATTTCCAGAGGGAAAAGTACCTGAACCACCAATAGATCATACGACATTTGTTAATTCAGGTATGCCTTTACATGAAGTAGATGTAGAGGTTTGCAAAAAATCCTGAGAATCTAAATTGGAAGTAACTGTGAAAGACAAAGTACTTTTGTACAAATAATAGAACAAATCGTTTGATTAATTATTAATAATAGCTTCTAATGAAGCATAACATTTGAACTACTTACTTTACTAAAAAATCTCTAGAACACAAATAATCATACTTATAATTTATTAAGTTTACGATTAAAAGTTCAAAAAGAACTACGAAATATCAGATGCAATTCTAGGTTGGAAATTCTTGTTAAAAGCTTTTGAAAACTCGCAAAACGTACAATTTCCAGAGGGCGCTCGCTGGAGTATTTCCGGTGCGTTATTTTTCGACTCTTTGGACTCCTCGGCGCTTCCATTTGATTCTAATGATGTTGCACCAGGAGAATCATCTTTTTTCAAATTGTTTTTTTCTTCGTCAGTAGAGAAAAAGTCACGAACACTTTCACCTGCTGCAACGCTAAATTTCGCTGACTTTTCTCCCCAATCTTTTAAAATGGGACGCAGTTTTTCATCTGTTTCTTTGGTTGTCTTGGCGATATTTTTTCCTAATTCTTTCGAAGTTTTTACTACATTATTTCCGACAACTCTCGATTTCTTAACTATGTTTTCTCCTAATTCTTTTGCCATAGGGCCAGCCTTTTCACCAATTTCCTTAGATTTTACAGCAATGAATGTTCCAGTCTCTTTCGAAAATGTTATAACGTTCTCTCCAGCAATTATAGAGCCTTTCACAATATGCTCACCTGCAATTTTAGAACCCTTTGCAATATGTTCACCAGCAACTTTGGATCCTTTCACGATTGCTGTTCCTGCTTCTTTTGAGATGATGACCAACTTTTCTCCCATTTCATTTGACCATTTGCCTATGTTTTCAGCCATTATTTTCATTAGCTTTTCCATATCATCCCCGATATCTTTTGACATCTTTTGTATGTTCTCGCCTGCTTCCTTTGTCCATTTTCCTGTTGCTTGACTCACGTTCATAGCCAATTCACGGAAAAAGTCATTATCATCAGTTTTTAATTTTAGCTCTCTTGATTTCGTACTTCTCTTCTCTTCATTAGGAATCGATGCTTTCTTCTTGTCGGTTTTAGGAATTAGTTTGGACTCCGCAGATCTACTTTTATTAGAAGTAGTGCTTTCAACTTTCATCGCAGGGGCAGATGGAATTGGAATTGACGATTCTTCGGAATAATCTGAAGCATCAATGAAAAAACTTCCGGGTTCTTCGTTGGGAAGGTCAAGACTCCCAGTTAAAGTTTGTTCAGGATAACAAAGTGAAGATACAATAGACGCATCATCCTCTTCCGAGTACATTTCCTCTAGGAATTCGAAACGATCCTTTGATGCTTTTGTTCTACTCTTTTTCCTGCTTTTCCATCCATCCTTATCAGAACCTGAATCTGAGTCCGAACCGTAGCTATTTCGTCTGGTATCTCGAAGCCTGATCACAGTTGGTGTTTTTACTGACTTATTACGATCAATTTTATCATTTTTAGCATATGGGGAACCGAATAAAGAATTTGAAGAGGAGTTCGAACTTCCATTTCTTGAATATGAAGAGTTTGTATCTTTCCCAGCAGACGTCATTGGCGATTTCACTCCTATTTGGCTGATCTCTGTTATGTTGATATGATTGTGCTCATTGGATGAACTTGATTCATCCTCGGAGTCATCTGAGTCACTGCTAGAATCGTCATCATCGTTGAGAAGATCAACATTCAGTTTCTTTTTATGCGTTTGATCTTGCACACTTTCGTTTTGCTCCTGGACATATGAAAGCAACTCAGGTGATTTGTTGGCAGTGGTTCCTTCAATTCCAAGTTTCAAGTTTTGTTGTTTTAAATTATTTGCTGCATCCGATTGTGCTGAAAGCGCAATATTGACACAATTTGGGTTTGACACAATCTCCTCTTTTCTTTCTATTTTGATATCATCATATATGAGCGTTGGAACTTTAACATTTGATTCTTCTTTCGCCGTATTTTCAGCATCTAATCTATTTAAAATGGCATCTATGGAAGTTTTTGCGCTAGATTTTTCCCCTGCTGTGTTAGATAGTTTCAGTCGCCTTAATATTTCCCGTTCGAGAACTGCTGTGTCAATGCATTCGAGAGAAAGCGCCATGTTTTGTGCTGACTTTGCATCAGGAGTTTTTACTTCAGGATGTGTAGGGACAAAAATGTGTTCATTTGATACTGGGCTCGAAAAACTCTCTGGAACATCAGAGCTATCTGAATTTACAAGTGGATTTTTTATACTAATTTTCTGATCTTGTCCCTCAAGTTCTACAACATGAGTGCCGGTGTTAATATCAACCTCATTTTCAGAATCTAGAACATTAAGCCTGTCCACGAGGGATCGTTTTGATCCTACTTTCTCTTTTCGCACATCGACCTGTTCTAGATTGTAAAGAACTTCATTGTGATTGGGAGCAACCGAATTGGGCATTTCTCTGGTCTCAATTGATATGTCATCAAAAATTTCCGATTCGTCTGTAGCATTAACTGAATGATAATCGACTTCTGTAGATAAATTTGACACAACCGAAACATGGTCATTTGGCTTTTCGTTTTCACTTTCAAAGGAATAAGACGCAATAGAATGCACCTTGTCTTTTTCAGCACTTAGTTTTGTAGCGTGATTAGAATGAACACCGGAATTGGTTGTATTTCTGTATGTGAGGGTTCCTACTGCATCTGATGGAGGAACTGTTTTCGGAGGTGCTTTAGCTTTAATAAGTTTCCTTTTAACTTTTTTGATTGGGGTTTTACTTTCGCGTTTTTTTAACTTATTTCTTTCCACATTCCTGTTGACAATCTCAGCAGTTACTGGAGAAGATTGTTTCTTCTTGTTGCTTGTTAAGCTGTAGTTAACATGCCTCTCAACTCTTTTCACAGGAGATTCACTTTGAGCTCGTCTTTTCTTAATTTCAACGCTTCGACTGATTATATCGATAGTCTGAAGTTTTGACAAAGGGGGAGTAGTTGAGTTTGATTCTTCAATGGATTTTTTTGGGGTATCGTTTAACTTTGATTCTTTTGCTTGTGTTGGAGGAGATGTTCTTTTGGATGGCAACTTTGATACTAACCGATTTTGTGGTTCTGGTTTCGATTTATATTTGTGACGTTTTAAATCTCTATTTTCCGGTGTTGGCAGTACATTGTCTTCGTCAGGTATTCTGCGACTTCTTTTTTTCACCATCTCATTATCGTGGCTATCGTTTATGTAAGACACTTTTACTTCTTCATTAACAACATGGGTGCCCTTTCTATCTTGTTTTGTTCCATACATTTCTGAGTATGACAATCTGTTGTTTTGGTTTACAACATCGTAGTTGTTATAGTTCGAAAAGTCATTCCTAAAATATTTGCTTGTGGGCAAAGAAGCCTTTAAATCAAAATCGGTACTAGCTGTTGAATGTCCTGATGAAGATGATGGTAAAGATGGGGAGCTCATTTCATCGAAACCTGATGAATATGTCGAATCTGATGAATATGCTGAGTTTGAGAATATTTCTTCTTTATCATCGCTTGATTCTGGATTTGACCATTGAATAACAACTTTCTTAGGTACAGAGCTACTTCTTGTTTCTTGTTGCTCACGCGACTTATTCAAAACTTTAGCCAAGAAATTTTTATCCTTTTGCTTATTTAATTCAAGTTCTTCTTCAACAGATTTTTCCTCCGGATCATTAAGACTCCTTAAAAGCTTTTCTTTCTGAAGTTCTCGAACTTCACGTGATGACACAACTGAAAAGGTGTACAAAGGAGGTTTGCAAAATGCATCAAAAATGATTTTGTCACCACTCTTTAGAAGTTGCTCTGTACCCGGTCTTGCTGCAATACGAAGATTTTTGACCAAAAATTCCATTTTGTTTTTTGTGTAAGGTACAACTTGTACACGAAGACCTTCTCGGGTCATTTCTTTCACTTCAAAACATTCACGAGAAACTCCATCAGCGATTCTCTGAATACCTATGTCTAATCGTCTAGGGTTAACCTCTTTTGAAACATTACTAACATTTCTCCCTAAAATAGCACCTAGACTTAATTCTACAGGTGGATACCCATCCATCAACACCGAATCACGAACAGCATCAGTTTTACCAAGTCGAACAAGGTAATAAGTGTAGTTGCTCATAGAATTTCGGTTTCCCTTCATCAATCAGATTGTTGTTGCCTGCTTTTCGGAATCGATTTGAATGTGACCTTGAACCTTTTTAATGATTGCGACAGATTGTTTTTAGAATATAATCCATCTACTTATTTTATGTTGTTTTCAAATCCAATTTCACGACAATGCAATTTCCATAACCATGTGTATCCAATGAACTAAACATTAAAATAGTTATTCCACCTATGTGTCCAGTGGTATGGAAAAAGATCATATGCTCAGCAAGTTCCCTAATTACAGAAAAACGCAGGTAAACAACATGTTAGACTAATTATAAGCCCACCAAACCTGAATTTGAAATCAAGACAAATGGCCTCTCTACTAATTATGTACACATACACATACACAGACTGAGCGGGACCTACTTAAATTAAAGTTATCCCCCTGTAGATTCAAATACAATACAGGTTAGCAGTGTCACAAGGATTGAGTTGAACTTTGCAAAATCAGTAAATGAGCTTATCTATTTAAACCGAAATAAGCCCTTATATCTTTATAATATTTGAATGAAAGGAAATAAAGATTATGGGGATACATTTGTATTGATCAGCTGTTCAGTTAGTATCTTTTAGTATATAAGGAAATAAGAAGGTAAGTTGATAAAAAAAAACGCAATCATCATTACGATGATACATAGAAACGATAAGAATTCAGCAGGAACATTTGTGTTCGTTGATCTTTGACGGACACGAAATCATTATGTTTTTTCCTCCACAATCAAGATTGAATTCTACTCTTGTATAGATGAGAAATTTACATCATGCGATACAGATTCAGGCAATCAACGCAATGAATTATTTCCAAGGCAAAAATGCACACTCATAGTTCAGGGGCTTCTTTAATACGAAAGTGGCAGATCCCATGAATTGTTATGATGTTTAATAAAAAATAACAAATGAACTTTTTTATTGAACCTACAATACAAAACAGCAGTGTGAAGAACATAGCAGAAAATCACATTTTTTTCATGCCTGTTTGATTGCTTGGAAATGCATTACGGAATCAAATTATCTCAGGTCATCCAATATGCGCCTTCAACACTTTGATGATTTCCCCTCTATTATTTGCAACTGCATAATCCATTGCACTCTTTCCTCTATCATCATCTCCATTCACTTCTGCTCCACATCCTATCAGATATTCCAGTACCTCCAATCTGCCTGATCGAGCTGCAAAATGCAATGCTGTAAAGCCCTGTCTGCCCTTTGTATTAGGATCCACCTGAAGCGTTTCCACCATGAATCGAATCATATCTGTATTTCCACGTCGAGAAGCATCATGAAGAATTTCAATGGTATTGGAGGAAATAGTAGCTTTGTGTTGAAAAAGTGTTAATGCGGCCTGTTCAAGGTATTTCATTTTTGAGTTTGCTCGACCTTTTGTATACATAGATTTCATTATATGACACAGCGTAAACAGAGGCGTTCCACCACTTTTATCCGGAACATTAGGATCTAACTCTGCATCCTCCATAAGGTCTTTAAATATTTGAAGCATGAAGAACAATGCAGAAGTTGGCTGAGATTCATCATCATCAATATCTAAGTGTTTCAGGATTTGCTGAAGAGTGAAAACTAGCAATCCATTTCCATCACTATCTTTGGCTACTTGTAGACCTTCTTTCTCTTCTTCCATCAGTGCTTTCTTTACGGCATCCACATTACCATCTTCAATTAAATTAAAAATTTTCAAGTTGGGTATAGCGTCGAAAAAGATTGACTTCATCGTCTTATTTCTCAAATGAGGGAATTCATCTAATAACTCTGGTTCAGGAATATCTGTGTCATCAACATAGTCACTTGGCACACTACCAAATGAATCCATTATAGTGGGATCAGCCCCAGCTTCCAACATGATTCGAGCACATTCCATTCGATGAATAATGGGTTTTTCAGCACTTGCAGCAAGACCATGAAGAGGAGTAACCCCAGGCATAATATTTTTCACATTCAGATTTGCTCCTAGTGCAATTAAAGTTTCTACAGCAGAAACTGTTCGTTATCAGTGTTTTTGTTTTGTTTCATTAGGAATATTATGCAAAGTTTGGGGAGGAATGTGAAGAATGAACAAGGGAAATCGTAATATGTGTTTGAGAACGTTAAGAACTAGTTATTACTCACCACTTCCCCATCTAGCAGCAGTATGTATGGCACTTTGTCGTAAGCCATTTGAATAATCAGGACTTACTCCTTCTTCTGCTACTAGACGTCGTATCTCTGCGACATTATTCTCTTTCGAAGCTATCAACATGGGATCATTCATTTTGTATACTTTTAAAATTTACTTTACAATATAGTGATAACGTTGCGTTTAATTCAAATTCAAATCCTTCAGTATATCTATGACCTTGCTTTATGCATATTCTCAAAGAGTCTATGCGCTGTAATATTCATCATACGAGGGTGTAGAGTTTATCCGTATGCTCTTAATTAGAATCTTTAATACCTCTGGAAGACTTCTTTTTGTTGCGAGCGATGTTGAAAGACGACGGACGATTTATACCCGTTGAATGGATGAGTCAACGTAAAACGGAGACAAGTATTCTCTTCACGCTACTACCTTGTGAACACTCTCTTATCAAGAGTCTTCTAATGAAAATTTTGAACAGAGATCACTTTCCTTTTAGAAGTGTAGCATCTTACAACTTCTATTAAGATTCAACGTTCTATATCATAAACGTCGAATTTTCTTACGTTTTCCTTCTCATCTATCTTAATAAATTTGATGCTGATGAATGTCAAAAAAGATAATAGGATCTATTTAAAGATTTCATGTAGCTTAACATCGGCAATACGATGAAACAAGAGTAAAAGCAACAAAAATATTTACAAAAATGTAATATTATTATATTGATCATCCAATATGCGCCTTCAACACTTTGATGATTTCCCCTCTATTATTTGCAACTGCATAATCCATTGCACTCTTTCCTCTATCATCATCTCCATTCACTTCTGCTCCACGTCCTATCAGATATTCCAGTACCTCCAATCTGCCTGATCGAGCTGCAAAATGCAATGCTGTAAAGCCCTGTCTGCCCTTTGTATTAGGATCCACCTGAAGCGTTTCCACCATGAATCGAATCATATCTGTATTTCCACGTCGAGAAGCATCATGAAGAAGGTAAATTGTTTTTGGAGCAAGTGTAGCTTTGTGTTGAAAAAGTGTTAATGTGGCCTGTTCAAGGTATTTCATTTTTGAGGTTGCTTCATCAAGAGAGTAGAGAGAGTTCATTGCATAACAAAGTGTATGGATAGGTACTTCGTTACTTTTATCCGGAACATTAGGATCTAATTGTCCTATAGTCAGAAGCAATTTTAAAATTTCAATCAAATTTGGCAATTGCGCACTTTTCTGAGAATCGCTTTCTTCAACATGTTTCAGAATTTGTTGAATAGTGAAAACTAGCAATCCATTGCCGCCACTATCTTTTGCAATTTTCAAATCTACCTCCTTTGTTTCCTCCAATGTCTTGCAGACGTCATCTACATTACCATCCTCCACAAAATCAAAAATTTTCAATTTGGGTACACCCTCTTCCAAAACCATAGACAATGTTTTATTTTGAAAATGAGGGAATTTCTCTAATAATTCTGGTTCAGGTTCGTCTACCTCGTCTACATAATTTACTGGCATACTTCCGTATGAATCTGGAATGGTAGGATCAGCTCCAGCTTTCATTAGAATGCGAGCACATTCCATCCGATTTATAAGAGGCTTTTTTGTACTTGTTGCAAGACAATGGAGAGGAGTACCACCTGTAATGGTATTTTGTAAATTAAGTTTAGCCCCTAGTGAAATTAAAGTTTCCACTGCTGCAACTGTAATAAAAATGTTCATAATTGAGTTTATATTAGAATCATTAGGAATCGTAGCATGATCGAGTAAGTTGTACATCACAAAATCATTGAGAGAAATCTCGTTTTCAAATAGATTAATCAAACTCACTGTTTCCCCAAAGAGAAGCTACATGAATTGCACTTTGCCCAACCCCATTTGCATGACTTGGACTTACTCCCTCTCCTAACACCAGGCGTCTAATTTCTGAAGCATTGTTATCTTTGGATGCAGTTAGGATACGATCCCAGCCAGGCATGGACATTGTAAAGCTCCTTTAAACTCGTTAAAATTGAAAATAAAAGTAATGTATGCAATCTGTACTAAGAAGTAGAGAAAAACAATCGGAATGTTGCCTTTTCTGTTTTCAAATTGATATTTAATGTTCTTGGTGAAAGGTACGCTTCCTCCAGAATACATGCGAATTCGAATGAAGACCGATAAAATCATGACAAGTAGGCCTTTTAAAAACAATAAATATTCAAAAGGCTATTTATTTTTGGCCTCACAACATTTTGGTGTACAATTGAAAAGGGTACACACTTGACATTCATGAATCTTTAAAAATTGATAATTTTTCTTGTCGTAGCCACTGCCTAAAACTCGAAAAAGATAGAAAAAGACTTAAAATTAGGCGCACGTTCGATGATAGCGTAATTTCAAAATCGTCACTGAGCAAAGAACGAATAATCATGTCAGCAGACACCTTAGCAGAATATGAAAGTCAACTTGCCGAAATCAATGAAATGATTGAAGCTGAACCGAGCGATGAGCTGTTAGAATTAAAGCAAGACATATTGCGGCTCATCGCAGAAACAAAAGAACAAGGAACAAAAGAGAGTACCACCACAGTCACTGAATCGAATGGAAAGGAAACTCAAGCAGCTGATGCTGACCTAGCTTCCGCCCCGATTGAACAATCCATCGAAATCCCAGCTGATACAAATGATCAAACCACAGCATCGGATCATTCCCATTCTCGAAATAAAACCGACGCTGATAGTTATCCTACGTCCAATAAAACAGATGAGACAGTTGCTGTTTCCAAAAAAAACAAAAAGTCGAAGAAGGCTAATTCAGTACCATCTACTTTTGAAATACCAACTCATCTAGTTCCACTGGACTCAGACACTGAAGCAGAAAGGAACAGAAAGCGACGTGCTATCAAAACTCTTAAATCAAAATGGCGTGAGCGGGTTAAGGAATCAACCACTACTAAGAAGCAAAAGAGTTGGCAAGATTTTGTTGGGAAAGGAAAAAAGAAACGAAAAAAGGGTGTGAAGAACGTTGGTGGAAGCATATTTAAAACGGAGGATGGAGTGAATGCAAGGGTAGGGGTGATTGGAAGCGGGAAAAGCATGACTGAGTTTGGGGAAAGAAAGAGATTTAAGATGTAGTTTCGTCAAAGTACAGTGTAATCAGTGTCTTGAAAAGATTCCTTTGTTTCGCCTCATCATGTTCTCTTATTTAACGATTCGCTTTTTTGCTCCTTATTTCTTTGCGTAGAGGGTCGGCTTAAATGTTACAGATGATTCCATCAAAGAATACCTGATTCAATCTTTCAAGAAAAAAAGAAATTTTATTTCAGGCAAAAGGAAAGAGTTCATAGACAAGTATGATTTCTTTACCGTTGATTGAAGAATGTAAGAGTTGGTCACCTTTATTGACGAGACTAGATTTGATTATTTTGCGTTCTAATGTAATTTTACTTAATTTGAATATATACTCTCTATTTCCCTGTATTCATTCAATAGCTTTTTTCATTAGTAATGTTTTTTTTGCTTTAGGAGATGTAGCTCTCTCTATTTTCTGAATTATTAGATTGGTTTAAACTAGAAAGTGCCTGCGAAAAAGCACCTGTCGTTTTTCATAGATCCATATTTTACAAATTTGGTGCTCAATCATGCAACGTTTCTACTCTTACAAGACGGTTGGTATCATTTCAGCTCCGTCGGCTCGGAAAAGATCATAAAAAACTTTCACAAGCTTTCAACATTTTTATGTTTAATAAAATTGCTTTGTATAAAGTCGTATAGTGCTATACACCAATTTTTCTGTTGTGACGCGCCGCAAATGACGAAACTTACAGATAGAAACTTTCATTTTGTTATGTTGTTGCCTGAATTAATGATTTTACTGTATTTTGCTACCATACTACTCAATATCCTACAACATATTCAAGAAGATTTAAGCAAACTATAATAGCTCAGAATTCCTGTTGAGTGAATGATGAATAACACAAATATACCTATCTGAAAATAAATAGGTATGCGAATGTCAAAAGAGACATACTACATAAATGAATATTCCTGCAGTAATACTGTAAAGCCTTAATTAAATGATTGACAATATGCAATGAGAACAAAATATCTTTTCTCAGAAGAGCACTCGTCATCTCTCGGACCATTGCATCGCGCACTTGACATTTAAGTTCACGACAAACTAACGGCAAGTTGAATTGGAGTTCCAATATCATACAGCAGACAAACTCTGGCTCAGATAAAAATGAATAAATATTAGGAGGCTGGCTGGATAACTTCCATAACAAGCCCTTATATATGCTTGACTGGGAAGCTCAGACAGATTTGGTATAATACTAAATAACATACAAAAGATTCTCAAAATCTGCATCTGCAAAACATATGAAGACCATCATCATAAGAATAGTATCTTTTTGATGATTACGCATGACAATAACGTAAATCTTTCGTATTAAATTGTACCAAAAATATTTCGATACTAGATTTAATTTACGAAAAACACTTAATAGGGTTCTACATAGTGACGTACTTTACATGCAAGCGAAATAATTTACTGAGATTTAAATATTACTTAGAGGAAAAGCTTACGTTTTCTTCAAATGAAGAAGAAATATTGAAGTTTCACGTTAGCATCCACTAAATAAAAACGTTGCAAACTTCACCACCAATCACACTTTTTAAGATCGCGTAATTCCTTGACTGACAAATAATTACAATTTTATCAACGTCTCATATATTCCATTTTCTTAAGTTTCACAAGTTCCAGAAAAAAAATGCCAGAAGCAAAAACGAAAAAGATTCTCCTTCCCATGGCAGCGGGATGTGTAGCTGGAGGTATTGAAGCTACAGCTGTATGGCCTATGGAATTTATTAAAACTCAACTCCAACTCGGCGGAAAAGGAGGTAATCCCCTTCCATACAATGGTATGGTTTCCGGACTCAGGTACACAGTGGAATCAACCGGATTCCTCTCTTTGTACCGAGGACTTGCACCCACTTTGTGCGGAAGTATCCCTAAAGCTGGAATTCGCTTCGGATTAAACGCTTTAATTAAAGATAATCTACGAGATAAAGATGGCAAACTCACCATTGGAAAGAATTTCGTTGCAGGTAAGTAATTGCATTGGAGATGTTGAAAACGAATTTTCATGAGATGGATTGCCAATCAGCTAAATTTCAATCCTAATGCTCTCTAATCTATATTGTATGCGAATGAAATTGTGCACAAGGTTTGGGAGCCGGAGTAAGCGAAGCTCTTCTTATTGTAGCTCCTGTTGAAACAGTAAAAACAAAGTGTATTGAGTTAAACAAACCTTTTGTGACTGGTATGAAGCATATTTTGGCAACTGAAGGAATCGGGTAAGTAGTCAATTTTTGCAAGATAACAGAAATGCCCAGATTATGTCGTCACACTTATCTAACTTTTTACTTTTACAACCTTTCTATTTTTTTGATAATTTATCTCTTTTCAACGAAATAGCGGAGTTTATCAAGGAGCAGCAGCTACTGCAATGAAACAAGGAAGTAATCAAGGATTGCGATTCATGTGGTTCAATGAGTACAAAAGAATCATCACAAATGATGGTGAGAAACCCATGACACCTTTGCTCGGTTTATTTGGTGGAATGAGTGCTGGATGCTTTTCAACGTTGGGCAATAACCCATTTGATGTTGTCAAGGTAAGATGAAGATTGTGAAATGCAGTTTAAAGTCGGTATTGAATGTGTGATATTTTTGAAACTGACATATTTTTCTTTTCCTCTGTAAAAAGACCCGAATGCAAGGTACTGAAGCGTCAAAGTACAAAAATACTTTGGACTGTTTCAAGTCGATTTTATCGAAAGAAGGATTCGCAGCTTTTTATGCCGGAGTTGTTCCTCGTTTAGGAAGAGTTGTACCTGGTCAAGGTATCATTTTCATGTCGTTTGAAACAATTCAGGAGAACATAGCAACATTGAGTTTCTTTCAATAAACAATTGCTGAAGATTAGAAACATATTTTATGGGAAAAACACGATGCTTAATACTTGATAAGCAGAAAATGCCTAATAGATATTAACAAAACTCCTTTTGTTTAGAAATGAATCAACTGATGACTATATTTATTCATTTTTACTGTATTATTGAACTAAAAGCCAAGACAATCATCTACCAATTCAGCGAAATCTGCTCCCCCGTCACCTCCAGGAAATGGTTTACCAATCCAGTTGTCTATTTTGTCCTCCCAAGTCGATTCTTGGAGTAAGAGTTCTGGTTCCAGTAAACAGATCAAGTGACCTCGTGATTCCAACGCTCCCGCCAACTCTTGTTGGTGATTGTTCATTAATCTGGAATTAATGACAACAATAAGTTTCGCATTACTCCGAGATTTACATTGTAGTAAACCCTCCATTATCGATCCAGCCCCAGCGTGTGATATTATTAGGTTTGCTTTGGACATATCTTGATCTAGTGATGATTTGAATCGATAAGATTCACATTGTACACTTTTCTTAGTCACGCATCGATCATCCACACTTTCAGTTTGAAATGGTTCATGCTTTCCTTTTCCATACTGAATAGTTAAATGATTGTAGAATCGTGAGGATACAATGTCAATGAATTTTTTATTCGACGTAACCTGTACAAGTGGATCGAACAGCGTAGTTCCAACTGTGACAAATATGTTACTGTGCCGTGTTTTAGCATTGCTCATTTTACCTGCAAACTAAACGAAATAGTTCCGATTATAAATCCGTTTTTTTTAATCAAAATGATGACGTTTCGGCTTTTTTTCTGCCACGCGGAAGATTAATATTTTGTCAAAATCTCATCGATTTGATTGGGTTTGTGAAATTTTTGGAATCTTACATTTTGAAATTCTGTCTTCGACAGCAGGCAGTCCTACACATGTTATTCGGTCTATGGTCAAAAGATTTGTTACTATTTAAAATATCATTATTAGATTTATTGAAGTAACGCGTATCCAGTGTGCTAGACAAAATTTCCCACCAACTTTGATAGCACAATATCCAAAATCAACCTAATCTTGAAAATAGAATTGCATGAAGGTAAAAATGTGGTGTATTTGTTTTGTTGTTGGTGCTGCTTTCTAACATTGGTGTCTTTTTTTATCGCAGTAGACCAAAAAACTTTAAGTATATCAAGTTAACCAAGCCGCCATTGGTGCACATGGTAGTGTTATACAAGATGAAATAGGGAGAAGATGGATTGAAGTAAATGTTGATGTAACTCCTTGAGCTATCCGAAGTTTCATCATATTAAGTTTATAGCTTAGGTTTTGACGAAGTGCATTAAGGTATACAAAAGCGTGTATTTTTAGGAGAGGTCATTCGTCCGCTTCTGTGTCTACTAAGCCTGAAATGATGCAATACTTACATGTTGCACATGATATCCATTCAGTTTCAGAAGAGATTTTTGTGAATTTAGTGGACAATATTCATCTTTGTATATTTCGTATTCAAAATGGAGTTCCCCTGCGTCGGTTGTATCATCCTGGTGCAAGAATGATTGGTTTCATCTGTTAGAGCCACAAGATCAAGTTATTGTTAGTGAAGAGTTGTCCTTCCAAGAGCCTCGATTGTCCAATGGTGGTCTACATTGTTATCATGGTGACGAATTAAATCTAGATGATGATCATGACAAAGAAGATGATGAGGAGGAAGAAATGTACAAACGTACTAGGAACTTGGTAAATCAAGGTGTTTGGTTTTGTGAACACGGTAATGGAGTACATGAAGATCCTTCTAATTACGAGAGAAGAATGCAGCAGAACTTGCGTATTTCTTCAGAGTTTCGCTACTTATGGCGAAGAGGAAATATCGAGAAGGGACAATTTTGTTTCAGATACTTATGATGTATTGATTCCTCAATTTAATAGGCACAATTCTGACAGAGGGTATAATGATAGTCAATTGAACAGAAGATCAAATTATTCCTCTAGGTCTGCTTGTCCGCAAGGTAAGGATGGCCCTTACATTAATAGGAACAACTTGAATTTTGCTTCTAGATCTATTGGTTCACATGCACTGGATTTAAATGTTGGTTGATCCTTCCAATTTTAAGAGTAATGGTAATTCGATTTTTGGTTCTTCTGGTAGACCATGGAGGGTTAATTTTCGTACTGAGGAAGCTACAAGAAGGAAAAATACCAGTACAACAGGTTGGGGAAATGTGTCAAATAATGACGTAGCAAGGAGGTCTTAAGGCACATCAGGTTGGAATAACATGGGTTCTAATAATATTTCTTATTCCCGTGCATCAGGTTGTTGGGGAAGTTCCCCGCAAGATAATGTTGCAACAAGGTCTACTGGTGCACCAGTTTTGCTAAATAATAATAATAGTAAAAAGCTTTTATTTTGCAACATATAAATTACACACGTATGCACCCTTTTCAAAAAGGATTATTGGTGAATTTTTTAGGTCTTCAGATGGACAAGCACCTCACGCTCGCCTTCCACATTTCATCGGTTATTGCGTAATCCCTTCCACTTGTACGGAAACGTTCTCTAACACTGCATTTCCTGTCATTGATTTTAACATGATACTTTTTATTACTAATTTTTCTCCTAGATGTTGGCCAACTTGCCCATTTTCTTAGCTTACTACGCGACTTCATTGGAACCATATTTTCAATCCTTAAATTAAGTGAAGTTTTTGACAGCACTATTTCGCTTTACCGCTTCCTTTTTTCACTAAGCTTCGCATCCTCCGTTTCAATTCACTTGAGGTGAAGGCTCCATGTGGATGTGCCCCCTTGGGCACATCCTCAGCCACAATCGGATTATTCTTCTGTCAAACAACTCTACTTCATAGGGTCAGCTGTATATATTTACAATTCTTTTGGGTATTACTTATCTGTTGCAACTTTTCCTTTCCAATTTTTGGCGTCCTTTGCACAAAAGGTTCTATGTCATACCCACAAACCTGCTTTCGATTCTTTTCCTGCTCCAAGGCATTTTTTACCCTAATATACCACATGTCCAATTGTGTCTGGTCAGCTTATAGGGAAAATTTTCGATTTTTCTTGATCAAGGATCTACCCATCACATTTAATTTTTTCACACTTTCTTTCCATAAGTCTTGCTGAAGGTTCCCTGTATCTTGACGCATCGGTTAAGATTTTCGATAAGGAGGATTGTGCAGCGTTCCTGCCACATACTAGTACCGCAATCGATCAATGAAGTTGTAATTACATTTTTCCATCGGTCAATGTTGAAAACTGGGTCTCGTCGTATCTCCTTGCGAAACTAAATATTTTGCACTTCAGCCCATTTCTTGGACAAAAACCCTTTGGTGAATGGGTTGAAGCCGATCTTATCATGTTCTTGATGTGCTATCCGTAGCATGGTGTGGTATGGTAAATTTGTTGGTTCAACATGCACCATGACATTACCAAGGTGCAAATATCGTAAGACCGCCTCAAAACGATTCTTTAGGCCGGGTAAAGTTTTAAATTGCTCCATTGTTTTCTGCAACTTATCTAATTCCTCGTCCCAACATATCATCATTGGTGTACGTATAAAGAATTCTACGTACGTAGGAAATTGCACCGCGTTTGAAAAATTTACGAAAAAGCCGATCCAATCACGACTTCATCCTCCCTGATCCGAAGTTACAAGACACCGATCAAAATGCCGAGAGGCTCTATGTCCTCCTATGGAGGTAGAGGAATGGGCATCAGAAAAAATGCGATCATGCAGGG
>Ga0209092_10002166_pt1 | contig 18296 bp, 16 predicted proteins | sample FraStrMetagenome_FD_187446 | JGI IMG/M metagenome (GOLD analysis project Ga0209092, IMG submission 187446) | Marine eukaryotic phytoplankton communities from Arctic Ocean - Fram Strait ARC3M Metagenome (SPAdes) (version 2) | ecosystem: Environmental > Aquatic > Marine > Oceanic | place: Fram...
CTTCTTCTTTTCAATGTAAGAGAAGTAAATTCATTCAAGTTCCTATATTGATTGATTGGATTGAAACACGGAAAGGATTTACAAGAGAAGCTTTCATTCAAACTGAACTAACATTAAGAGAGAAAAAGATTTCTTGGGTGGCAAAACAAACATCTATCGAAACATGTCCTCTACTGGAAGAACGCTCCACTTTACTCGTCATCAAATATCACGCGTTTGTCAAACGAAGAAACAATATGGTCTACCTTATAGCATTCGACATATATCTCACCAATTATATGGTGAAAATGCAAATGACAACACAAAGTATAGTTGCAGTTCATATCCATTCTCCCAAAATTATACCAAACAAATGTCCTCCATAACATCCTCCCGATCGAGCAATAATCACGAATCTCGAAAAAGACTCGACGGCAACGAAACACGAACAAAAAGCGCGGGAAGCAAAGAACCCAATGTCATATCCTGTGCTCGTATATTTTCAAGTTTGGCAGCGAAAGAATTCACATCGACTTCCTCCAGTCAACTTCATGATTCCAACAGCCGTGAAGAGAATGACGTCAAGAAACCAACTCGAACACCCAACTCCTCCAACATTCATAAAAATATATCCACTTCCGAAATCATCAGTCTGGAAGAACTCCAAATACTCGCCGGCCACAAACCCATTCCACTTTCGTTATCCGATATGTTCCGGTATGCATCTGCAGATCCTTCCCAACGGTTGCTCAATGCTCAATTCCTCCATCGCGAATTACCCACACGTCTTGCGCAACGAACCATTGATCTATTGACCTTACCACATGGCTTGAACAAAACTCGCCAAGTTCGAAATATCGCTCATAAATACCTTAAATATTTACACCAATTAAAAGTTTCCCCCATCCCCCAAAACTCCCAACAAGAAAATCACTTCACCCAAATGCTGTCCAGTTTCGTCCTGGATCGATCCTCCATCCCCATGGCCATCGCCGCCGCAGTCTCCAGTTTGAAAGATAAACGACGAGAAGCCCTCGATGATCGACGATTGCAAGAGATGGAAGAAGCCTTATATCGATTCTTTACCTCCCGTGTCGGATTGCGGTTCTTGACGGAACATCATATATTATCCCAGCGATCGAGTCATTCCGAGGCCTTACGGACACGCACACTGCAGCAGGGAGGAGACGCCATGGGAGAATTTGATTTTTTGGGATGTATTCAAAAAAATTGTGATCCTATGTTGGAAGTGGAGAAAGTGGTGGCGTCGGTGAGATTGCAATGTGAGGAATGTTTTGGTGTGGCGCCGGAGATTGAATTGATTGATTGTACACGAGAGAAAAATAAGGATAATACGTTCACGTATGTTCCGCATCATTTGAGATATATGTTGGCCGAACTTTTGAAAAATAGTTGTCGAGCGACGGTGCGAAGGTGAGTCTATGATTACGTACCATTGTCCAATCAAATCGATTGATGGGAAGGATGATGACTTATTCGTGTCATCCAAATATCATTTTGGTATTCTCCCACAGACATTTGATGGGTGTGAATGTCCAAGCATCCACAATCCATACATCCTTGTCCCCCCCAACATCATCATCATCATCATCATCGTTATTGTCCGACAACACGGAGTTGGATCCAGAGAATCAAGAGACACTTCCATCCATCAAAGTAGTGGTTGTGAAAGGAGCGGAAGATGTGACAATCAAAATCGCTGATCGTGCAGGAGGAGTCCCTCGATCCGAAATGGATAAAATCTGGACCTTTGCTCATTCCACCTTGGACAATGTTCAAAAAGATAAGGTACGTAACTATATTCAATGGATCTGTGTTGGATACAATTAATACATTGTGTGGACGAAGTTTGTCATGTCATTCTTATTTCAAAGGAGACTGTATCTCAATCGACTTCCGTGTCATTTTTGGTATTTTGATGTGGATTATGATTTGTATAGGAATCAAGTAAATTTGCCACAGACGAATTCACAGGAGGGAAAATTCGTGGGTTTGGACTACCATTGGCAAGAATCTATGCTCGCTATTTTGGAGGAGAATTAACCTTAAAATCAATGGAGGGGTATGGATTGGATGCCTATCTGTATTTACCTGTGTTAGGAGTTGCCTGTGAAAATTTACCAAGTGAAGTGAATTTAAGTCCTGGAAATTTGGATTCCAATGTTACCTTGGACGATATGAATTTTTCAGAGGCGCATCATCATAATCATAGTAGTAGTAGTAGTAGTAGTAGTCATTCGAGTTCGTCTTCCAGTCGTGGAGATGGATCTTCGTCAAATGTGAAGAAGCCAACGAATGGGGCTTTTCCGGCAGCTATGAGCAATGAAACGTTGGAACAATTAAATAAAAAAGCTTTGTAAATAATAAACATCATCATACTCATACTCCTACTCCTATTATTTGTCTATCAAAATTTTGGTAAGGATATGGATGGGAGGATGATATAACAAGAATGAGGTAGGGATTTGGAGGATGGTTTGACAGAACAATTGAAATGGAGTGTCATCCTGCCAATAAACGTATTCACCAGTTTCCCATTTTAATTCCACGTGTAGACATGTTATTTCGGACAATCCGATAGAGATCGACCATTTGTCCAAACGGGAGTCACTCACCGACTCGAAATCCTACCAGGGACATCCATACTGTGTCATTTTTCATCGTTCGCAACTTAGGGAAAAGATGGATGGGAGGGTCTCTAAGTAGATTGGAATTTGTTAGAGGAAGCAAACATGTGACTACCACCTTCCTCCGTAAATGTGGAAATGTCAATGGTAACGGTATTATGATTTGTCATGATGATGGAAATTCAAAAACATGGTATTGGAATTTGTTTCTCAACTAAACTAACTAACTAACTAACTAACTAAATAGACCACCATCTCTCTCAAGTGAGTTGAGTGAGAGGAGACCCGAAACAAGTAGGTGATCCATACACTATCTATCCAAGAAATTCACCAATCACACCCTCTTTCTTTCAACATATATATCCTAGCATCTTATATTTATTATTCTCCAATATCCAAACACACCCATCTTCCATTCGGAATCGAACTCACAAAATAAAATAACGAAGGAACGAACAAAAGATCCATGCCCCTCTCTCCCAATGGGGATGGACCCGCATCTCCCTACCATGCTCACGAAGAAGACCTTCCTGACCCCCAACAACGTCTACGGTCACAGTCACGTTCCACACGCACCACTCCCAACCATTCACTAGCACCCTTTCGAGCCATGCTGAAGAACTCCACGGATTCATCCTTGGATCCACACCGCATTCGGAATGAATGGGTCGATGCCCTGTTTGGAACTGATTTTTTCCCATCTTCTTCCAAAGTGTGGAAGGAGGATTCAATTCCTCCCCTCAAAGGCGTGGGGACGGCGGGGATACCCTCCTACGTCGCCTATTCCGCCATATTGGACCACCATCTCCCATCCTCGTCCTCCTTCACCTCCTCCAACAGTAAAAGTGATCCACCCAAGATGGGAGTGACAATCTCCCGTCTTCCATTAGGAGTCTATGTCTCCTCCGTGGAGGATGGAAGAGAAGCATCTGCCGCAGGAGTGATTCCTGGGAGTTTGTTGGTGGAGATCAATGGGATGGGAGTTTTGGGAGAACCAAGTCATAAATTGTTGGAACGATTGTGGCAATATGAAGGCTTTGGAGGCGCGGCGGGGTCGCAAGGGGCTGTCACGGGGATGGTGGCGATGAAATTTTTGCGGCATGGGAAATTGTACGATGGTAAGACCATTCTATCAATATTAGGATTCCTATTACTATCAATATTACTATTCATATTAATATTACGGATGTATCATTTATGTTATCATTGATCCTTCCTTTCTTTTTCTAGCCATGTTTTTGAATAAGCCACCCTTTGGTATCTCCTGGGCTCCCTGTGGAAACTTTGCATTGGTACAACGATCGTATTCCTATGCTCAAAAAGCGGGTATCAAACGAGGATGTATTATCGCAAGTGTGAATGGAATTAGTTTTCGACAATTGGATCATGTCTCGGCGGCGGAAACCCTTCGAGAACTCTTTCGTAAAAAAGTAAGTACATTTCAATGTCGTTGTTGGACACTTAGACATCCCATCTTATTCTGACGTTCCTATTACTATGATGATGATGATGATGATGATGATGATGATGATGATAATGAGTAGGAAAAAATACAAATGACACTGGCATATACCCCCGCTGCCTCTCGTAGCAGCTTTTTCGCATCCTTGCAGGATCCCAATCCTACCACCCCCCAACCCCAACCCCCCCAAAACTCCTCCACCGCGTTATCCTTCCTCCAAACCACCATGAATTGCGGTGCAGCCACACCCCCCGTCCATGCCACTCAACGCTCCTCTCCCACCTCCATCGACCCCATCACTCAACTCGCGGAACAAGTCGCGTCCGGAGATGTCCCACCTGCCTCCTCGTATCAATTGAAACAACGGACACGTGCGGCAATCCGTCAATCTCCTCCACTCCCCCTGGCAGCTGTGAAATATTCGAAATGTCCGGAATTGGACCGAGAGAATTTTTTGGATCAATGGAATATCGTTCCAGCCTTATGGTATTGTTTGAAAGTGGGGATGGCGGATTATACGGAGGAACATTTTTCATTAATACCGCAATGGGATGAGGGGGGGGAGCATCGGGAGCTTGGGTGGGAGCATTTGGATGTCTTTGGGATCAATGAAATATCGATGTTTTTATTGCAAATTATGGCAGTGATTGGAAATAATCAGGATAGGACAGTGATCATGGGGGAACGGTTGGGGAGTGCCGTGATTGATTTGGTACGTTCGTTTGGGAGAAGACACAATCATTCCAAGTGTTGTTGGATCTATCAATGTTCTTGTCTCACTCGTATTCTATTCTGATGGACGTCAGATTAAGGAGAACGATGATGTCTGTTTTTATTTTCATTTTCTTTTATTATCATTTCTTGGTTCTCCCTCCCAAGAATCATCGTCGTATTCCACTTTGATGACAGTGAAAGAAACTTTGTCCACACGACTTGCCGAATTGGAATCGACTCGCAGCGTGCAGCAAATGCAAACACAGTTTCAAAATGTGGAATATCTAGCTCCCAATCCTAGTACCTTTGCCTCCAATGGAAGTAAATCCTCGGATCGGATGCAAGAAATGGTAGACGACGTGTATGATAAGTTTCACATGACTCCATTGGAACCACCATCCTCCTTCCAATCGCAATCACCATCACCCTCACCCTTCCTGGAAACATCGAAAAAACAGACGGAGGACAAACCAGGAAAAAAAAAGAAAAAAGGATTCATGAAACGTCTTTTTCGTAAAAAATCAAAAGGCCTTCGAAATGGAACTTCCACTTCGGAAATCAATGACCCCATTGATAATCCATCCTTTCCCAATGGTAATGATGATTTTGGAGAAACTTCCTCCACGACCAAAATAGGAACCCCCAAATCTCAAACATCTCATTTTCCATTAATGTCCCCTTCTACCTCCTTTCAATCACCCAGTCATAACATGCCATCCAACGCCATGGACAGTACCGTGAGCAAACGTATCTCCCCATTCCAAATACGGCACACCTTATCATCCTCCCATCCACATACAAGTTCCCGCTTGGGGTATATGAGTACGTATATCAAACAGATGGATATCTTTCTTTCTCAATTGGATGATATTTGTTTCCAAATTCAAAATCTGTTAATACGGACTCATTCGCAAAAGGTAGTGGAGTGGGCCATGCAGCCGTGGAATGCCACCAAGGAGAAGAAACTACTGGAAGCGACGGAGTTATTGAGATCGGGATTGCGCGATATTCAACAACGGTCGGAGAATCCATTGATTAATCCTGTCAATGCGACTGAAATCTTATCGGAGGTTGATCCAGAGGAGAGTTTTATCTTACCCTCCGCTCATTTTCCTCTCTTGCTAACCTTCAACCAAAAACATTCTCAGAAAGGAATTCGTCAAGAGGATGTTTTTTATCGTACCAAAGTAGAAGTCATTGCGATCCGAGGGAGAAAAAATGATGCTGCCACACAAGGTGATCCAGTGTACTTTGTGCAAGGAAGTGTGGCAGGACAAGTACAAGAAACAGGAAGGAGTATCATGGGCACACATTTTGATAACAACTTGATGACATTTGATACACGTTCGTCCTGGGGCTTTCCGAAGACACTTTCGATCAAGATGAAAGCTGTTGATTCTTCGAAGATAGGAAAGGAGTCCCTACCACAGGAGGAGGATGGAGGTTTGGAAATTGGATATAGTTGGATTGATTTATCAAATATGTGGGAAGATCCAAGTGAGGATGTCGTCTGTCATGCTCAACTTTTTTCGTCGTCTCACATTGAAGTGGAATTTGATCCACAAGGAGATTTAATGGAGCATTCGGAATCCTATTTGCAAACATTGGAATTGGAGTTACGGATCAGTGTCGATGCCGTTCCTATTTCACCGGCTCTGACGAGTCAGCATCCCAAACTCTGCAGTAAAAAATTGTTACTTTATAAACACACCGAAGACATTCGTCAAGAAATGCTGGCACTCCAATTTTTTGAGGTTAGCAATCAACTATTAGTCGCATCTGGACTCGATTTGAAAATTAGAACCTTTAAATGCTGTCCGGTAGGAGCCAAAAGCGGATTTGTGGAATGGGTGCAAGGAAGTGTCCCTCTTTCCGAAATATGTGAACGCGGTGGCACAGCATCTTCCAACCGGTCCACGGATAGCAAAGCCCCCAAAATTTCGTTTTTGGAGGGTATGGAGATGGAAGATAAAAATGGAATAATACCTCCGGAATCGACTCCACCTGTGTCACCCACCCAAAGTCGAGTGAAATTGTCTCCCGAACGATCTCGATTTAGTGCCTTGAAACGTTTGTCCAACTATACGTTTGGATTTGGTGTTGGATTGGGCAGGCAAGGGAATGCTGCCATCCGCAATCCGATTCAAGACTTTTTACGGAGTGCCGCCTATGATTCGCATGCGCCATATTTCATTCACAAAAATGTCATGGACACCTACATCAAAAGCTGTGCTGGATATTGTATTTTGACATACCTTTTAGGAGTTGGTGACCGTCATCTTGACAATCTCCTTTTACATCCTCATGGACACTTTTTGCATTGTGACTTTTCCTTTATTTTGGGACAAGATCCCAAAACATATATTCCAATGAGAATCACAGAAGAAATGGTAATGGGATTTGGGGGAAAGGAAAGTGATAATTATGCCAAGTTTCTTTCCTTTGCTGGGGCTGCGTTTGTGGCCTTACGACGGCATTCCAATTTGCGGGTTTTGATGTCACTTATTCGGTTAATGGTGGGTGCGAATCTACCGGATGTGTCGATGAATCAAAGTACGGAAGATGCTCTGTATGCCATGAGATATCGATTTCGGCTGGATTTAAATGAAGATGATGCTTTGACTTTCATAGAAAAATTAATAGAACGGAGTATCTCGTCTAAGATTTGGGTCGCTGTGGATGCCATGCATTCTATTGGAAAGAAATTTTGAAGGTTCGAATGTGTGCATTGGAACAAATGAATGTCATGGGATATCAAAATGTTACTTTTTTAAATGTATTCAAATATTTCATTTCAATAAATTAAAGAATAGAGTATTCGTTATTGAAAGTACATGATTGACCTGACTTCAAGTAAGATATATATATTTTGTCAGAAACGATTGTTGAAATGGATTGTTTTTTTTTTCTCTTTGAATATCACAATGACGTCAAAATCTAGATGACATTTTTGTTGTTGTAAAAATTTCTATGCGTCAGCAATCTTGATTTCAATTATGAATATTCAACGGAGAAAACTTTTCAACTCGCAACCAATTTCAAGTTTGTTGCGACAGAAACATTGCTGCCTTCCCAAGAGAGTCAAAACTGGAAATAGTGAAGTATTCCATAGCATCTAGTATTCTTATGATACCACTTAGTTTCCGAAATATATATGCAGCTGCTCAAGCTTCTCTTACCATTTGCACTATTTTATTTTCGGATCCTTCTATATCCCATGCGGATGTTCTACATGTGAATGATAGTATCGACACCCATACTCTCGTCGATGTCACAGGAGTTAGCCATAGCGCGCCTTTGAAATCCTGCGAACCTCAAAGCAATTGTGTATCAAGTAATTACAAAGAACCTCCCAATCGTTATGTATCACCACTGAAAATTGTGAATGATCGTGATGTAGCTTTTCAAAGAGCCGTGCGAGATTTAAAAGAGGCAAACCACGATGTCTCCATTGTGGAAATTGCACCAAAGGACTACTTTATTCATGTGACAGTTCCGGGCACAGCGCCAAACTCGCTAGATGATATAGAATTGAAATTTTTGGAGGGTATTATCAATGTAAGATGTGAGTCGAGAGTGACACTCCCTCCGCCACCTTTCTGCATTCAAAAAAATTGTATTAATGGAAATATGGATCAAAGGACAAGAATATCAAGGATTGCTTATGCTCTTGGTTTACCACCGTCTGATCGAGAACAGATGCAAGGAGCTGTTTGGACTCCTATATTTTTGAATTCAGATCGTGTTCCAGCGTATGATGAATGAAACTTTCACTTCAAAAACAATTTCTTATATGATATGAGATTGTATAAAAAACAAGAAGTTTTTTTTACAGAAGACTAAATATGTATTTTGTGTTGATTGTTCAATGAGATTGCATTCACAGCAGCTATGGGCTCATCGATAATAGAAAATCCAATTTTAATAATAATAATAATAATAATAATAATTTCTCATAATCTCGGAATTATTCGTGGGTATACCAATCTGCCTAAACATTTATGTGTGAATTCGTAAAGTAAATGCTTAAAAAATTATCGAAATAAGCATGATCATATATACATAGTTATCGAAAAGAATGTCTTGTTGAACTTTTATTTATCTAATTTATTTTACTTAGATCCTACTTCGTCATCTTTTCATCACATATAGCAAGATTCTGATAGATAGTATAAGATGAATTCGAATATAATTGGCTTATGATGATCCATTAAGAATCTTGCATTTCACATCCTCGGGTTTGCAACAATGGCAAAATGCTCCATTTTCATATTCTTGTCGTTCCTTTTGCGACAACTTCCATTATCTCATAGCCAAGAAGACCTGCAGCTGATGTCGCTGTTTCGAAAATTTCTAGATATGGAAAGTGATGATTATGTGGGAGGTAAAGAAGAGATGATCATTGGTGGAAATGACGTCGAAGTTGGCCGTTATCCATACCAAGTAGGTTTGATGGGTGAAAATGAAAACTTTCCTAACTGTGGAGGCTCGTTGATAGCACCTAGGTGGGTCTTAAGCGCAGGTCATTGCTTTAATGCTGTAGAAAAAGTTATAATTGGACGTCGAGATTTCTCCGATGATGATGAAATCTTTGAGGAAATAACGATCAAGCAAAAAATTAGACATCCATTATATATGGGTTGGAGAGAAAATAACGATGCAATGCTGATAGAACTAGAATGGGCATCAGAATTTGAACCGATAAAACTTGATGATGGTTCTGCTGTTATTTTTCCAGGTCGGGATGTAACTGTCATGGGATGGGGAGCAACTACTATGGAAGGTGAACCATCAAATACATTGAGAGAAGTTGAAGTAGATATCGTGCCCAGAATTCTTTGCTCGATACCTTATTTCATGTATGGTGGTATTACGTTGAGTCAGATATGTGCACGGCGGCGAGGTAAAGATTCTTGTCAGGGCGATAGTGGAGGACCGCTCATTATCAAAGGTGAAACTGCATCGGAAGACGTTCAAGTTGGTATTGTCTCATGGGGAATAGGATGCGCTTTTTTATTCTTTCCAGGAGTATATGCAAGAGTTGGAAGTCTTACTATAAGAGCTTTCATAGAAAATTATGTCAATTTTGATTCATGAATTGCATATTATGAATGAATCGCCAATTTATTTGAATAATAATAATAAGTTTGTCGGTTAGTTCATTGTTGACGTCAACTAAAGGTGCATTATTTTTCTCTATGGATTTTTATAGAAATATTTTTCCATCAATTTGATTATAATGCCACAAAATCAGGCCTACTGTAAACAAATAAAGATTACTGGTTAACTATCGAAAACAAAAAAAGTAACAGAAGAGCAAAAATGGGGATACTATTATGAAGGTAATTAGAACATCTGAGAGAACGATTCTTATCATAGTTGAAAATAATTTGCAGTACTGGAAGTTCTCACCGGTTTCCATTTCCTTTTGTTCTTTTGCCAGTGCATTCATCAATCTAGGAATAGAAAAGTATTAGTTATATAACTGAGAGTTTTCGGTTTTCCTACAATAGAAACTCTAATTAGTATCTTTAAAGACTTAGTTTAAACCATGATTGAACAATCGGATATTGTACAAATCTTTAAATACTATAATGCGGTTCCGGCGCAGATTTGATAAAGCCCACATAAAAATTTTGTTGCCTTTACATATTCTTAGAATAGAGTAGATAGGTTTGCTATATAAAAGGGATATATTATTCTTGAATTATATGATCTTATGATTTTCACTTCATTCAAACAATTGTATAATTGCTGCTATAATGAGAAGGAAGTGTTTCCAACTTTAAATAGAATGATGATTTCATGCAGATTTAGGATATTAGCAATATAAATGTGGGTATGTGTTTTATCCAATTTCGAGGCGAGAGGGCCCATTATGCCATGATGATTAACAGTGATATGTAAGAGATGATACGTTTAGCACGCATCCCTTGAGTCAAAGTGTCAGCGTTGGGAGTACTAGTGTGATTTCCTTTCATTTTAAATTTTTTATATATTATTTTCATATGTTGATTTTCTATCTAATGTAATATGATGGACGAAAGAGACAAATCATCATCTAACAGTATAACAGGTAGAGGTATCACAGTGATATCAATCAACGTAGAGTTATCAGGTTCGTGATGGGTATAAAGTCCTTAAACATCTCATTCAAACACTTATAAATTCATAGCAATGAAAGTATTTGTCAAGCACGACGCCATCAATTATTTTTAAAGACATGTTTCATGAATAAGACTATTCCTAAACTTACACATTCACTTTATATTAATTTGATTTCTCCTTCTGACTAATGGTGAAATTAGTAATAACTCTAAAATCTGTATACTTCATACAATTACAACCTAAATTATACAAGGATTATGTTCCGTTAATGGTTCATAAAGAGAGATAGAAACTCAATTAATCTTGTGAGAGAATGAAAAATGGACTTTACACCATGTTCCTATGTTTCTTGATTATTTCGAACTCATTCATTCGCAAAAGCACCCAAATATTTTTGCTACGCATGAGGTAGCCTGCACGATTGAAGTTATGATTAATCTTGATACATGTGGCTTGTCATAAAAGCAATGGAATTTTTTGAAGTTTTTGGGTGATTCTACAACAATCATAGCACCATTGTCTTCGCTTTCACTTCTAATAGTGGCGACATTTTACTACACAAATGTTCGATCGGAGATAAGATATGAAAGTAAATCCCAGTCTTTTTGTGGGCAGCTTACAGAAAGAAAAGATGAAACTCCAGTAAAAAAAATTCGATTCAAAAGTATGGGATCAGTATCGTACTTTGACAGCAGTAGCTTCTTGAATCTCCTTATCCCAATACATCATCTTGAATGAATCTTCTACTTTCGTATAAATTATTTCGAAATTTCACCAATTTAGATCTTCTATTTAAATAACAACGGATGTTAAACGCTATCACCATGATGCTAACTATTATCTGACAAAATAGTAATTACCTTTTCTGATCCCAATACATTATATTCCATGAATCTTCTCTTCTTGTTTAAACTCATTTGCACCTCAAAATGCCATGAAAGACATATATAAGGAGCCATCAAAAGAAAGTTGTGTTCAATTATCACAGGCAGAATATTACACAAATATGGAAACGCATAAAGCTGAGTTAAGATTCTGGTACGGATATTGATCGCTCCCACTTGAGACCAATCCACCACCCCGTAAGCGACTAATCTCATTTTTTAAATGATAAATATTTCAGAAAAAATACATGATGCAATTCTTCTGATCGTAAGCGATATTTAAGATAACAATGGTGCGAGAGACCATATTGCTGATTTGATTCAATTTATTGTTATCTGGACACCAGCATCGACCCCGACTTGAAATCCATTCTTTACTTTCTTTTATTTTTTTGACGTAATTACAATCGTACATGTTTTTCATAAAGTTAATATCATCCTATCGCTGATTCTGACACCATTATATTATTTATCGTACACTATCGTTTGGTTTTCGTCCTTCAAGCACGATGAAGATGAAGAAGATCCAAACAAAAAATCATCTCAGCAGAGAATACGGACCGTTTTGTGCAAATGCTGAATCAAAATCAAAACTTCAAAGATGATCAATTCAGCTGTTACAAGAAAATGCTGAAGTGCCTCATCCTACAAAATATAATCAAGATAATCCTGAAGTACTGAAGCAGCAAGAAGAACAGATAAAACCCAATCAATGAAGTTCTAATAAATAGGTATCACTTTCAGGCTCACAAGATACATTTATCACGTCAATAAATCTTCAAAATTTACTCAATTTAATTTAAATGTAATATTAATTCAATGCGATAAGTGGCATAATTAAATGAGGAAACAATATACCTACAGAAATCTTTTTGATGATCTCCACTGCTGTAAGTATTTTCACTGTGTTGGGATATGTATATAAGTAAATGCAAATCGATCGTGCAAAAATTATTTAAATTTTTGGCTCTATATATTTGTACATAGTGACGACCCGCCGCCAGCATCATCAATACCGATTTTATAATCCTTAGTAAAATTTCATTCAAGATTTTTAGCTTTACATCTCCAAGTTTGCAACAATGACAAAATGCTCGATTCTTATATGTTTGTCGTTATTTTTACGTCAATTTTCACTAACCCATAGCCAAGCACAATCACCATTGGCATCTCTCTTCAGAAAATTTCTAGATACGGAAAGTGATGATTATTTGGGAAGTAAAGAAGAGATTATCATTGGTGGAAGCGACGTTGACGTTGACCGGTATCCGTATCAAGTAGGTTTAATGTCCAGTTTTGGGAGCTTCCCTAACTGTGGAGGCTCGTTGATAGCTCCTACATGGGTCTTAAGTGCAGGTCATTGCTTGAGTGCTGCAGAAAAAGTTATAATTGGACGTCGAGATTTCTCCAATGACGATGAGTACTATGAGGAAATAACGATCAAGCAAGTAATCAGGCATCCAAGATATCTTGGTTTTAGATTGAGTAACGATGCATTGCTGATTGAGCTAGAATGGGAATCTTCTTTCCAACCGATAAAACTTGATGATGGTTCCGCTGATCTCTCTCCAGGCCAAGATGTGACAGTAATAGGATGGGGAGCAACAAGTGAGGGCGGACCATTATCAGACGTGTTGCAAGAAGTTGAAGTAGATATTGTGCCAAGAATTCTTTGCTCGATACCTTATTTCATGTATGGTGGTATCTTTTTAAGTGAGATTTGCGCGCGTCGACGGGGTAAAGATTCTTGTCAGGGCGATAGTGGAGGACCGCTCATTATCAAAGGTGAAACTGCATCGGAAGACGTACAAGTTGGTATTGTATCATGGGGAATAGGATGCGCTCTTTTATTCTTTCCAGGAGTATATGCAAGAGTTGGAAGTCGTAGTATTAGAAATTTCATTGAAGACAACGTAACTTTTGATTGATGATTTATAAAGTACGAATGGATGGCCAATTTATAATGATGATAATCAATTTTGTTATGTTAAAACCAATTTATTCACAATAAATTATGGCTTATATGAGAGTTGTTTAGTACTTGGTTAAACTAATGTACTTCTTCTTACAAACAAAAGGAAAATCAACTCAGGTTTTATGCTCTACAATAGCTGCTCATGCGGAAGATAGTATTTGGATTATAATTGAGCAAAATCTCTCAATTTTATAGACCCGAAATAAAGATTTTCTTCAAATATAAACTTAAGTGCAACAGCTTTGCAACCGTTTTTTCAGCTTGAACTATGGATTTTTTCCAAACAAAGAAACACAATGAAATGTTCATTTGACCAGGACAACAGGCGTTCGAGAATGGTGTCTACCTTCAATTTTCTACATCTTCCTGCAGAATGTTAGCACTTTTACCAAATGCGTAAGAAACATTTAGTGCTGGAGGACATTTTGTCGGAAATTTTTTCGCAACAAATCCAAAGTCCAGTATTGCAACTTTCTCACATTGTTTACTACAGTGAATATAATGGATACTCTTATTAGGTGTATAACCAAGATCATTGAATCGATCAATGGAAGGCCCGAGAAATTGAATATTATTCTGCGGCAAACAATCAGCACAATAGCAAGATGGGCAGCTCTGACAAGCAAAAAGAAGCCCACCTGCTTCTGATGTGTTTTTCGAGCACTTCGTACATCGATGATGAGAGCATGAAGTAAGATGTTTCGCACTAACTCCACAACATTTTTCATGCAATGATATGGGACAAAGGGGGCACATGATCAATGTTCCTCCATCCCCACAGACTTGACAGAAGTCTTGATTGTCAATGACTCTTCTTCTCTTTTCCTTCACGTATTGAATTTTTTTTTTAGTTTCCCTCCATATCGATGGTTCTCCTTGTTCAAGATCATAATTATTCATTGCAAGGACAGGAACACATTCTTTGCCATATCCACTTCCTTTTCCCTCCAGATTCACAATACGGTTTTTTCTTATTCGCGAACCTTTTTCCATTAGTCTACTCATTTTATGCTGTTCAACTTTTGCTTCTTTTTCTGCAAGCAATTTTCGGAAATCCATTCCTTGAAAAGCTCTTGTATCTGTAAGCTCCATATCTTGTTTGAAATCTTTTGCAGAATTTAAGACCCCCCCTTTAAGTACGCCATTAGACGTATCCTCACAGCGACTGCGATCTGTTAAATTGTCGATATCTTTATCTGATGGCAGATCATTCGATGATTGAAATATTGCACTTGAACCAAACTTGAGGGATGCCAACAACTCAGCGGTTGTAAGCCGTGAGCCCTCACTATCCACATGTTCACTACTAACGCCTCGGTTTACCATCTGATCAAGGTACAGTTTTTTCGTCGCCCTTTCCAGAATTCTATCCTCAACAGTTCCACTACTTACTAGTCGGTATACATGAACTGTTTTCTTTTGTCCGATACGGTGAACCCTAGCCATTGCCTGTAGATCCGGTTGAGGATTCCAATCAGAGTCATATAAAATACAAGTATCAGCTGTTTGGAGATTAATGCCTAATCCACCTGAGCGTGTGGACATCAAAAAAATAAAAAATGCACTGTTATCAGCGTTGAATTGATTGATGGAATGATTACGTAATGCTCTTGGAGTTGATCCATCAAAACGACAATAATTCCATCCTCTTTGATTGCAGTAATCTTCAAGAATATCGAGCATGTACGTAAATTGTGAGAAAATGACAGTCCTGCTGCCTTTTTGAAACAATGATCGAAGGATTTTATCTAGAACTGCCATTTTCCCAGATGTTGCAACAAGTTTTCGGACACTAGTTTTGTTAATATCGTCCTCAGCAAAATCAAACATATATGGATGATTACAACACTTTCGAAGTTGCATTACTAGAAAACGAAGTTGGGAGTGAAGGCTTGATTTCTCACTTCCTCCATTATTTTCTGCTTTGACGAGTGCCTCGACATTTTTCATAAGAAATCCTTTGTACCAATAAATTTGAACCTTTGAAAGCGGACATAATACCTAGTGTATTTTGCAAGATTAGAAGTTAGGTTAAAATCTACTTGCATTCCTTCCAAATAACGAAACCAATGCATTTACCTTAGTCTCTAATTTTTTCGGCATCATCTTTTCCACCTCAATTTTGAGTCTTCTCATCATAAAAAGTCCTAACATTTTATTGGCTTTCAGAAGCATTTCTGGATCTATACGATTGTTGGTGATATCAAACGCATCTTCAAAACTATCCGGCTTTGTGAAAAATTCCGGGTATAAATAATTCAATATTGCATAAAGTTCCACCAAATTGTTTTGCAAAGGTGTTCCGGTTAATATAAGTCGGCTTTGAGAATGAATTTTGCGTACAGCTCTTGAAATTTGCGAGGTCATGTTTTTGATGACATGTCCTTCGTCCAAGACGCAAATATTAAAGTATGTTCCTCTTACAAGAGATTCGATTTGCTTAGTTTTTGCCATGTCATATGTAGTAATAACAAAATCATAATCTAGAACGTTTTTGTTGAAGAGTTCTATTTGCTTGACTCTCTCATTTTCTTGAGAGGAATGGAGACGAAGGTATCTGAGCGAAGGAGCATGTTTATCTATCTCTGAGCACCAGGAATATAAGACAGATAACGGGCATATGACGAGAGATGGGCCATTGGTGGCAATATTTTTTTCTTTAAGATAGGAAATTAGAGAAATTGTCTGGAGTGTTTTCCCAAGACCCATTTCGTCTCCTAAGATCATGTTTACCCCACGTACAAACATCTGCACCATCCATTCAAGGCCAATCATTTGGTAGTCTCGAAGTGTAGTTGTAACAATTTCTGGCTGGACATGCAATTTAAAATCATCCATTTCTTGCAGTTTTTCTTTTCGCAATTTTTGCAACACTTTCATTTCCAGAAAGGGTTCTAAAATAGAGTATGCATTTGCCATATATTGCCGTCTAGCAATCCCATCCTTTTCAATTTTCGTCTTTACTTCAGCATTGTGATGCAATTTTGTTTTTACATATTCTGATTGCTTGCGTGGAGCTCTTTGGATCCTTTTCAGAGCTTTTGCTTTCTGTGTACCTTTTTTGCCATCGTTTAAATTCACACCAAATGCGTAAGAATGACCTTTTAGAACATAGTTATTTTCTTTCTTTACAATATGCCCATCTATATTGACCGTTGTGGACTTTCGTTTTCGTCCTGACGTTCGTTTTTCTTGATCTGGTCCAGACATGATCGCTATGGTTTTGGATAGAAACGTGAATTTATACACTTTTATTGAGAATGGGCGAAAAATCTTATGGTGTGAAATTTTGGCTGTACGTTTTACACATACTGTGTGATCCAATGAAAAGAAAAAGTAAGGAGAAACATGGAATGAAAAAAATAGCACCCCACCACTTTCTCAGTCTATCTAGAGTAAGTACAACCTCTAGGTACAAATAAAAGATACTTTTTAGCGCGAAAATAGCAAACAAATCTTTGGGTGGGTAATTAATTGTCATTACTACTTGTATTTATTATAAAAAAAATACGCGCTAAGGAATTTCAACCCCCATCCATGGCGAAAAATCACATCGACGGCACTTCTTAAGCTACCGATCTCCAATTTTTACATTCAACATCACTTTGGTTTCCTTTTTTATAGACGAGACAGACTGTGAAGTTTCAGAAAAATCCATTGAACAACTCGAAAGTTATTCCGCTATCAATAAATTTTTGGCCATTTTCCTCTCCGATCATCCCGATTTCACATTCTCGATCATCCAATCCACTGTCACGAGCGACACTTCGCAAAGTTACTCAAGAAAAGTTACCTGCAACCTTAGTAGAGTAATTGAATCTTAATCCCTTGGGTGATTCATTTTTAGAGCTTACCTTCGACCGCAATCAGATACCAAAATCGCCATTTTCGCTTCCTTTCCAATAAAAGTTACCGCCAAAAAGATACCTTTTTTCCATTCGTCCATCAAGTACTAAGCTTTACGAAGATCTACAGTCTGGAAATTAATTCCATCTCCCGCGCATTACCCTTAAGATTCCATCCGATTCAACTTATAAAAATCCCGATCCAACTTTTACGATTAAAATCGGCCGTCTCTAATTAAGTTCCTGCCAGCTGTCAAGAAAATCAAGATACTTAGAAACCAAGTTTTTTACACACACGTCATTCTTTTATAAGGATACAACTGAAGTACGATATACGCACATTGCATCTCTTATTAACGGTCCATCAAGTCCCGTGAATCCTATTCACAGAGAATTATACTTCAAACTTCAACAACTTTTTATGCCAACCTTTGATTCGTTCCACGATCAAATTCAACAATTCAACAACAACAATTTTAGAGATTCAAGAAATTCGGAGGCTCTACTTAAGGAGATAAGAGCTAAATTGCTAGGAAATCTCTTAGAACCGCAAGATATAATCAGACTTTTAAAAGAAGCAAACTTTAGATTTGAATACTGGTTAGGCATCATCAAACACCGCTTCTTTAAAATTTTCCTTTGCTTATCAAATCTAAACCTCATCAAAGAGACAAACTGGGA
>Ga0209092_10002167_pt1 | contig 18284 bp, 19 predicted proteins | sample FraStrMetagenome_FD_187446 | JGI IMG/M metagenome (GOLD analysis project Ga0209092, IMG submission 187446) | Marine eukaryotic phytoplankton communities from Arctic Ocean - Fram Strait ARC3M Metagenome (SPAdes) (version 2) | ecosystem: Environmental > Aquatic > Marine > Oceanic | place: Fram...
ACTGTGATTTCTTTTTCATAATTAAATCAAAAATATTAATATAAATCATTACAAAATAAAAAAAAGACAATATCTTTCATAAAACAAACTCACCTTTAATTGATCTACCGTCCAACTCAATGCTCCACGGGGAACCGACGTAGGAATTATGATCAGGATTTGCCGTAAAATAGGTAAAATCACACAATAAGTTCATCAATCTGTTCAAATCCATTCAAATGTGATGATTATTTTGTTTCATTCTTCATACAGCTGAACATCCAAAATTTGAATTTGACAAGACATATGACATATCGACTCGTCGGCATATTGATCGCCTATAAAAGTGCTACCGATTTGACAGACAAACTTTCCCTCCTTATACCGGTAACATAGCTATAAATTTTTACAATGATTGCACAACATAAAAAGGAGGCACCCAAATTTAAATCAAACAAATTCACATCGACCTAAATATCTTCAATCGCCCAGCGACATTATCCCTTCCAAGGCTTCTCTAGCCATGGAGGATGCCATGAATGTCGAATGTGGCTTACCTCGTAGTTGACACGGAAATTGGGGAAGATGCTTTTTGATTAGTTCACACACTTTTGATAGTCCTCTATTGACGTAATATCTTAAATAATCATTTGTTGATATAAATAATTCTAGTAGTTTAAACCTTGTTAACTGCGAAGTAATCGCATCAATTGTGACTCCAAGTCTTGTAATTCCGATTAAACAAGCCTACAATTTTGTATCAGATAAAATTTAGTTCATCAATTGCACTAATTGGTCACATTGTATTGGTATTCGAAATGTCTGTAGGAGATTCAATTTAACGGTCATCAGTTTTTTCCTTACTTTCTTGTCACATTCGAGTCGATCCTTGGAGCCACAATCGAGTTTATCCTTGAAGCCATATTCGGGTTGGAGGTCGGGATTTTGTATGCCTGATGTGAAGAGAGATTCAAAGTTTTTGTAGAACATGTTAAAAGACATGTAATCTAATTTCCGTTCTATTTTAATTCATGTTAACCTCTTCTTTATGCCGATCACTTTCACTGCGTGCTTAGGAGAAAAGAATTGACCTGTGGAGAAAAGTCGAAAGCGCTCCGTAGAGAAATCTTAAGTCGTGAGTCGTGACAGGATGCGCGCAAAATCTTTTTTTTTCACATGGAGAGACTACAAAATCGGGAACCCTGACACCTGACACACAGCCATCACAATTTCAACGACGACAAGTCACGAATTTATTTTTTTGTTAAACAGAATTTACTTGCAATGACTACCACCACCGGTACAAATTCATTTTACCTATCCCATCCCACCTCTCTACCGAATGCTATATGCCTCGGAAGTGGTCGGTTTCTACGCAGCGTCCTCGTTCCAGCCTTGAATGCTGGGGGATTTCGTACGACCATCCTTCAAACTCGTGGTACTTCCTTTTTAAAGTATTTAGAAAATCGTTGCAACGACGAGGAAACATCGTGGAATTATGAAGTGGATACTGTCGAGGCGGATGGAAGTGTGCTGACGGAATTTTTATCGTGTTGTGGTGCAGGTAGTATGGGTACGGTAGAATATAAAGATGCTGCTTTGACGTGGTTGGCGGAGCAAAGGAATAATCCAATTCGAGTGATTGGTGTTGGGGTGACGGAGGCGGGATTGGCAAGTGGTAGCAAATCTATGAAAGATTTGGTTGATTTGTTAGGGGTTTGTTTCCGTGTTGATCCTAATGGTACAGTGTCTGTAATTAATACGGATAATGTGCGTTTGAATGGTGATGTGATATCTTCTATTGTGCATGAGCTTTTGATTGCAGAGGAATTGGAAACTGAATTTGTGGAATTCGTAAAATGTCATGTGACTTTTCATAATAGTATGGTTGATCGGATAACATCGCAACGAGAGGGTTCGAATGGTCTTGTTCCTCGTTGCGAGCCTGTCCCAGCGAAAGCGATTGTCATTGAAGATTTACATGGCGTTTTACCGAAGGAATTTCATGAGTTAAAGAAATATGGAGTAGTCGTGCGATCATCTAGTGGGCAATTGTCCGTTGATATCGCTCTGAAACTTCGCGTTGCTAATGGAACTCACACAGCAATTGCACATGTCATGGCATTAAATGGTTTGTTGATGACGGATGCACTCTCAGAGAGTGTTGAGGAGAATAAGCATAGTGGAATTTTGATGAGATATCTTGATAGTATATTTAAGGATCAAATTTTGGTTGCGGCTCAAAGCTGTTTTGGGGATGATGTAGATGCTGATGCTGTTTATCAAGACTGGCGAAAGAGACTGACACATCCTTACTTTGGATTGTCTACATTCTTTATCACGCAAAATGGTGCTGCGAAAGGAGGCATCCGCATAAGTCCAACTGTGAAGGACTTAATTAAAAGCAAAAAGGTTTGCAAAACATTTTTTATGCGTTTTCGTCACTACCTTCAACTCAAATTTAATGGGTTGATTGTAATTGTTTAGGAAGTTTCAGTTTCGGTTTGTTTTTCAATTGCGTCAATTTTGCGCTTTCTAACTCCTGCATCATGCAACCATTCGAAAGAAATATACGTTGGTTGGTTAAATGGAAGTTCGAATGCTATTTCAAGTGCAGAAAAGAATAAGTACAGCGTTACTTACGCTGACGGGATGTGCTACAATTTGAACGATGGATGGTACGAATTCAAGTGTGTATGTCCAATCCTAATTGAGGGTCAACGAATGAATTTACCTGAAGCGTTAAAGCAATTATCAACCAATAGTCAGCCTGCAGATGTTCTCGATGTAGTTGCTGCTTACCTTGTAGCAAAGAACGGTGGCGATCTCGAAGATATAGCTAAGAATCCAGAAACGAAGGGACAATTTGAAGATTTTACTTCGGCAGTCGCAACACTTTATTCTCGTATGGTTGCGGGAGATGAAATGTTGTCCTTATTAAGAGAGATGGACAGTCAAACTGGATGCTATGGTGTTGCAGGACTTTTTACGTCGTGCAGATCGATTGCTGCTTTTAATACTCAAGGTGAATGCAATGATGGTGTGTTACCATACCGTGAGTTACATATTCCGGACGAAAGCAGACTTATGGACACTCCGTGTTTGACGACCAACGCAGTTAGATCTGTTGTCATGGAGGAGGTTGCGGCGGTAAGAATAATTGATTTGCATACTCATTTGCTCCCACCCACCCACGGCCCACTATGCTTGTGGGGAATAGATGAATTATTAACGTATCATTATCTCGTTGCTGAATATTTTATAACTGCACCTCCGTCTGTAAACCCAGAGTCATTTTACTCTCTTGAAAAATCAGAGCAAGCAAATTTAATTTGGGATGCTCTATTCATTAAAAGAAGTCCAATTTCGGAAGCTTGCAAAGGCGTTTTAACAACATTGCGTTTGTTAGGATTGGACAAAGAATTAAAGAATAGAGACCTACAGTTGATTAGGTCATTTTACAAGACATACAGGACGAAGGGCGTTTTAGGTTCTGAGGAATTTTGTGAGAAAGTTTTCAAGATTGCGGGAATAAAATATGCTGTAATGACCAATATTCCATTTAGCGAAGCAGAAGCCAAATACTGGCGACCTAACAAAAAGGTGAGTGTAGAATGTTATGAATATTTTCTGTAAGAAATTGACAATTTCACACTTAATTTTAAATTATCAAGCATTATACAGGCTGTTTTAAATCAGCACTTCGAGTAGACCCTTTACTAGCTGGTGATCAAAAGGTAATAAAAGTTGCACTAGAAGCATCTGGCTACGATACATCACTCGCTGGCTTAAGATCTTACTTAGTAGATTGGGTCAAAACAATAAACCCGGAATATATGATGGCATCTACTCCACATGATATGATCGTCAAAACGGCTACAGGGACCCTGGCAAATGTGAAAAACTCTTCTGTCAACAAGGATGCTCTTCGAGACCCTTTCGCATTTGTTGGATTAAACGAAAATTGCGCTGACTGTGATGGAGAAGATGTAGCAAGTATCGTTAATGAAGAATCTCCATTTTTGGATGAATTGATGAAACTTTGTGAAGAGCTAGATCTACCTCTTGCGATAAAAATTGGGGCTCATAGACAAGTCAATCCTTCTCTTAAAGACGCTGGTGATGGTATGGTTGCTTTTGCAGACTCTCAAATGTTAGAGCGTCTTTGTTCAAGATATCCGAGAGTACGTTTTCTAGCAACATTTTTGTCACGCAATAACCAACATGATGCTGCTGTACTTGCGGGGAAATTCAGGAATTTGCACATATATGGCTGTTGGTGAGTTGGATTTTATTTTTTACAATTCAAAATTGAACGTCAATAACAATCTTTTGAACTTTCTGTAGGTGGTTTTGCAACAACCCCTCTATAATTCGAGATATTACTTCAATGAGAATAGAAATGCTCGGCACCGCGTTTACTGCACAGCATAGCGATGCTAGAGTTGTGGATCAACTTCTGTATAAATGGTCACATTCACGGAGCGTTATTTCGAATTGTTTAATTGAGGAGTACGTCAAGGTGATGAAGTCAGGATGGGTGATACGGAGAAGCGAGATACGAAGGGATGTACAACGCCTCTTCGGGGTCAGTTATGAAGAATTCATGACAAAATCGTTGAAAGACGCGTGATCCTTTTTATTGGGAAACTAAGGATCTAAGGCATAACAAAATAGATTATGAATAGAATACGTTTTCTTCATGGGATAAACCTAAAATCTGATTTTTGATCAAATGTTGTTATCAAGTCACACATTAAGTGCTGGTTAAATCACTCTGTGCAAAAATTTTATGTTTGTCATAAAACAACCGTTGAGATCAAAGGGTTGCATTCAATAATAAATGTAAGCTTCCTTCGTCTTCGCGAGTAACAGAAAAATATAATGTGTACAATGCGGAATTTAATTAAACTTCTTTGCGTGAGAAAAATATATTTATTAACGATAAAAGTTTGAATCCCCAAAGATTCTGATTGACTATTCAAAAAGCCTCCCAATCCGGTAGTGGGCTCATTAATTCGTCTTCGCTATCATTCACATAAACTTCCCGGTCACGAAAGTGTTTTTCATGCACACTGGAATCAAAACAAAAATTCATGCTAGATATAAATATCTCTTTGCCAATGAACATTGCAAGATCCTTAGTTGACCAATATGCCGAATGAGATCCAAGTGCGAATACATACTCGTTGGCGATTTCCACTTCGCTTTCTTGTAACGTGTAGTCGATTCTCCTGCCTCCATTGAGTTGTCCACATTGAATATACTTTGTCGATTTCCCACTTCCTTTTGACGAAACAGCCGATGAATCATCAGTGCATTCGTCATCCTCCTCGTCGTCAAAAATGTTGCGAATTCCAGCTTCGAGCGCGTCCACAAAAATCTGTTGACGTTGATGAGTTTGGTGAACGAAATTCTTCCACATGAGCTTAGTCTGATATTGCATGCGATATCCGCCTTTCCAGTGAGGGATTATTTCAGGTTCAATTTTACTATTCCTAGGATCCAAAAGAGGTTCTAAACGATAAGCAACAGGATCATAAGGATGAAATATGTTGTAAACTCGTGAACAGGTGGGTAACATGTAATTGAGATCGATCGGCTGATGCTGATTCCTGATCAAAAGAAAAACGGCCATCGGAGCTCCTAACATGAAGAGACAAGTTGGTTCGAAATTGAGTTTGAGGTGCGAGACAGGATTCCTTCGCAGAACTAAGTTTCGCGAAGTAGGTTTTTCCAAAAGATGTGTTGGAGTTTGATGACTTAAAATATCCCATGTGATTATAGAACCCAAGCTATGACCAATAATGGAAACTTTTAAATCACGTCCGAGATATGTCCGTGCCTTCTCAACAACCAAATTACATTCCGTTGTAACAATATCAATGAGAAGTTTGTGATAGGTCGGTTCCATAAAGTAAAGTACGTCAAGGAGCGTATCATTTGCAAGTGCTCGGTACCCTGGTACCGTATTGAGAGTTATGTCTCCGAGAGCCGCTCGATATCCATCGTTTGATTTTGATCGTCTACTGAGATGGTTAAACTTCTCATGCCATTCAACAGGTAAATACTCGATACGTCCTTTGCACTCAGAAGAAACACCAAGAAGATTCTTGAGATCAGATGACTCCCGGCAAAGCGACATATGATTATTCCGCATAAAGGCACAACAATCGACAATTGACGATAAATTTGGCAAATTTAAACCAAAAACATCGACAGATTTCATCATCTCACCAATACCGTGAACAACAAGAACGATATGGTCACAACCTTCTGATTTATCAATTCCATCATGTGGTTTCTCATTAATATTACAATATTCAAACGGAGCAGCAAGGGATGGCGTTGGATCTATATCGCATGACCTATGTCTGCAATTTACGCCGCGAAAAATGCGTTTTTTAAACAAACTTAGACCGCCGCCAAGGGACTTGGGAATTGCCAATACCTGGGATAAGGAACGAAATTGAACAAGTTGATCCTCTCCATCAGGACCAACAACTTGGATAGTTAATAAGGCTGATGTTGAATCAATTGTAACATTGCCTTTTCCTTCACAAGACGACTTCTTAGAAAGATACCATTTAAGAAAAAAATAAGCATCTTCCAAAATAGCACTGCTTTCATCGCTATAAGGCAGTAGACGTTTTCCCTTATTATCTTGTTCCAGCAACCACACGCCCCTACGAACTTTGCGGCCACAACCATAAAATCTCCACAAAATTGGTCGCATAATCATATTCCTTTCTTCAAATGATACCGCGTGCCTACTTTCATCGACAATAACGTCTTCAAAGCTGGGATTATACCACTCACTTAGGTTCTTGTCAGTACTCGTCGATGAAACCCGTGCACTCTTTTCATGAAGCGACTCCAAACCTGATGAGTCCGTCATTATGCTTGACGGTGAGGAGGTGTGTTTCTGCCGCTTCATCTTTCGAATTTTTTGATCGTGACCTTCCTCTAGACTGTTTCCATCTTGAAATGAAAACTGATACCATGCTACATCATCTTTGCCAATGTTTGATTTACTCCCCGTCTTATCACCACTCTGGAAAAACCATAAAGGAATTATATTTCTTTCTTTCAAAGACGAAACTTGCAAATACGCGTCCTGTTTATCGAAATAACTAGGATATTTGTTTTCATCAAAAAGGTCACTTCGGTTTACTTCTACACCTTTTGAAAGAACATTTCGCAACCAAATATCTTGGCAGATTCCATAATCATTGTTCAATAATTTACTTCGCTCTAAAAGCAAACCTGTCCCAACTAAATCAAAATATAAGACATAATTTGACCTCTTGATATGTACAATAAATTCATATCGCGCCAGGATTTCTTCAATCTCAAAATATCGTTGACACATATAATCAATCAACTCTTTACGATGTTCTTGATTAAGATTTGCATATGGACCTACTCCCAAAACGCGCCATTGTGTATGCATCAGCGTCCTTGTCAATGTCTGATCAAACAGCTGAGTATAAAAGTAAACTTCTCGACTAACGTGACGTAAACAAAACTTTGTTGCAGTCATAAAATTATCCGTAACATGGCTCACCGATTCTTTACGTGGAATCGGATATTGAACAACATGCCACCAAAATTGCACCACGTCTACACTCTTATTCAAAGCAGGCGCTAAAATACTCTCACCAACAAGTGGCGTCGAACGCACGAGCGGCAACACATGATCCTGATGCAACGCAAGCATCCGATCGGGCGAAATATGCCTTGCTACATTCTCAACCGTGTGAAAAGTGGGTAGAATGACAAAGTCACGTACCGGCACAAGCAAATGATGTTCGATACCACCAGCTGAAACCTTAGCTGCCTCAAATGTATGATGAGCCGATTGCGCTCCCCTACATATCAACGATTTAAACGTAGTGTAAGCCTGTTCGAAATGATCCACTGCCTGTTGTGCAGCATCTATAGATGCATCATTGCTATCCCAAATCTTTACAATTTTTTTTTCAAAAATCCAGTGAGAAATCACGTACCGGTACATAAAATATATCACACTTGAACTTGTTCCATTTAAATTATACGATTACATGCATTAACATACACAAAGTTGCACACAATCACTACCTTTCGTTTCGCCGTCTTTGATACGCGCTTTACACGTTTGGCAAAATTACTCTTTCTTGCATGCAACAACAACGGATGTTGTGGTGCCGAATTTTCATCATTCCGCGACATTTTTTTCTAGTAGTCTTATATCGCTCGAATGAAAATGTTTAGGAGTTGACTAGGTATCAGACAAAGGCTGTTGGTATTCATACATGCATGTACCGGTATTTATTTCTATATTACGTGGCTGAGTGATGATGAGGGATGTTTGGATTTTTCTATGCTCTCTATCATTTTGAAAAACTTCCTACGGTTTTGTGTGTAGGTTTTTCGTACTGGTGCTGCTTTTGGTACGAGAGTTTTCGCCGTCAGCGCGCAACATAACAAAACAACGATGAATTCTTTTCAGTGCGTGTCCTGAAACTAATTTCATAATTTCCAGTTTATAAATCTAGGTCCGGAATACATGTTCGAAATTTAAAATGTGTGCAAACACTCTGTATCGCTACATATTCTTCATTGAACTTTATTATTATCGCACGTCATGACTTCTCGGGATAAATTCGGAGTCATTCGAATTTTGGCAGTATATGGCTCAGTCCGATGAATCATGAAAATATCTTACGATGCTATATATGTAATTAAGAGTATGTCACAGATACATATTTATCATGACCACATTGTTCGCAATGTTCATAACAATGAATGACCGTTTTTCAAATTCACAAAGGGAATCTGACCCGATACATTCGATAAAGTGACAACCACAATTCTTCACAATTACAGAAGTTTGACTTTAATGAAGACATTTTCGAGTTAAAGGCGATTGACTTTGTATCGGGTAAATGTAGAGAAGATTATTCGTAAATTGTAAGATTCGGCGTTCAAATAATTAGGAGAAGTTCAACTTAATGTAGTAGTCATGACGGACAGAAGTCGCGATGAGGATTTTCAAAATGATGGTGTACCGGTAGTTGTAGTCTATTCATCAGGAAGAATGATGAAGCGATTGAGTATATTGATAATAAGCTTAGCCTTAAATGTTCCTGCAATGGCAAAATTGTATCCTGTGATGCGGTCTTCGGCTGACAAAGTCATAAAGAAGACGGAAGGCGACAGTAAGTATCAATCAAGATTTTTGTCTGTGGTAGAATGTTCAGATGGGTCATATGGTTATGATTCCTGGGATGCCCTGAGCAACGACTTGACGAATAATCATGCAAAGAGTACGTTTATAATCTGCCCAGAATCGACTTTTGCTCTAAACGATGATGCGAGTACGATTACTATTTCGAGAAGTGTCGATATTCGATGTGGAGCAGATGGAAAGTCGGAAAATAGTTGTAAGGTTACGGGTGGAACCACACATTTCCTCATAACGGGCGAGTCAATCAACGTCTTCTTTCAAGGGATATTGCTGGAACATGCCTCATCCTCATCCATTCTTGCCATGGCAATGGATTCATCTTCTGCTAACTTTCGCTATTGTCAGTTTCATTATAACAAGGGAAATCCTGGGAATGGTGCTGCCGTCGAAGTTAGAGCTCAGTCGGAATCATCCAGTGCTGCCATGACCGTCAATTTTGACCACTGCAGCTTTACTTTCAACATATCAACTAAAGGTGCTGTATCGATAAGTGATGGAGTCGTGTCTACATTTAGTTTTTGCAGTTTTCATGGGAACTTGGAAGGGGGCGCAATACAATCTCACGATAGTGAGATAAACTTAGCAAACACTTGTTTCGAAGAAAATTTCAATACTGTTGGACAAGGCATAATATCATTGGTTGGATCAAGTCAACTTTTTAGAAGTAGTGGAAACAACTTTGGGCAAAACAATGACATCAGTATTGGTCAATGTGCGGATGTTTATTTAGCATCAGAGAGCGATACGTTATGTAAATCATTTGATGAGATTACTTGTTTGAATAGAGTCTTTTACGCCCCAAGCGCCCAGCCAACACAGAGAGTGGAAGCTCCATCTCCTACAGAAAATGATACAAATCAACAACCTGATAATCAATCTAAGGATGAGCAAACGAGTGGTTTACCATCAAGCACCGAACACTCCTTTAGTGTTTTCCTACGCACGGCAATCAGCTGTTGGTTTCTTTTTTTCATATAGTTGTAATTCAAATGGCATTATTTTGAAGATTTTTTGCATGCTTATCGCTGCAAGATAAACTCTAGCTTTATTCTAATTTGGCTTTCAATCCTTCCGTTGGTATCCCCCAGAACATAAACTTTGCCTTTACATACCCGCAAAGGATGAACTAGATATAAGAAAAATATCGATAAATAAATCAAAAGTAACGAGCAACACTCAATGAGTGTCATATTCAAAGAGTAGCTCTAGTCAAAAGTCGTAATATTTATTCAGATATCTTTGATTGCCTGTCATCAAGAATTGCCGTAGCAACATCCATATCCTCAGGAGTTGTAATTTTAAGGTTAGTATATTCCCCACGAGTTAATTTCACAGGCTCACCAAGCTGCTCTACAATCGATACATCGTCTGTAACTTCCAAATTTTCATCCGCAACTTTTTTGAATCCCTTAAGAAGCGTATCAATCAAAATGACTTGTGGAGTATGAACTTCCCAAAGCCGCGATCTTTGGATCGTTCTTTGAACGAGTACTCCGTCATCACTTTCTTTTATTGTTGCTTTGCATGGTACCCCCAATACTGCCGCACCGTATTCTTTAGCGTCATTCACAACATTGCAAATTTCTTCAACTGTCACAAGAGGACGCGCGCTGTCGTGAACAGCAACATACTTGCATCTTTCACCTGCCGTTTCAACTAGCTTATTGAGACCATTTTCAACAGATCCTTGCCGCTCTTCTCCTGGATTCGCAAAAACAAGTTTTCCTTCATACTTATCTACAACTGGTTGATATTCTGGTTGATATTTAGGATCCATTACTAAAACAACCTGAGCAGCTTCGCACCCAACACTAGGAAGAGTATCTAGAAACAAATCCAAAGAATGCTGTGTCATAAAAAATTATTTTGTTATTCATCCATCCTCATCGAAATCTCATACTTGCAACAACTAAGGAAAACAAAAACCAAATCATATTACCTGAAGAACACTTCGATCCTTTAATTGAAGAAACTGCTTTGGCATATTTGCCTTCATTCTTGATCCGGTTCCTCCTACGTCAATATTGAAAGGAGAAAAAACATACACCTGAGTATACGACACACACACACACACACAAACATCCTTCATAACGTTCTATCAACCCATGATACATTCACTTACCAGCCAAGATTAAAAAGCCAACCTCACTCAAATCAGTCCCTTCGATCAATGCCAAAGAATCATCTTCAGAAGCCTTCAAAACCGACGCCGATGAAGACCACAACTGCTTCACCTGAGGAGCAAAGGCGAAACCATAACACACGTCCAATCGGTAAAAGAAGGCACTGAACAAATAATAACCAACGATGGATACCCTCATCTTTTCAAATCCTTCTAAATATTAGTATTTTTGTATTCCACAAAACTTGATGATTGACAATTCAAACGATTCCCCGAGATTCCCCTTCTTCGAAAAAAATAAAAAAGCCCCCCCGATGTTTTGACATGTACGATTGTACAGAGGAAAAGGCAGTCGGCGCGATCCAACATTCAACCTTACGCACGTTCCACGTGTAAATTACGACACGCGAAGATAGATTTGACGTCTTTGTAATTTCGCATAAATCGAAACGAACTTTCCTTTCTTCTCATCGAAAATCCGTCATTCGGCACCGGTACCTGTCATCGTCTCTCTCACCTTTGTCCTTTGTCTCGCACTCGCAGGCACACACCGTACACCGCACACCGCACACCGCACCTCTACCGACGACCGATGGTCACTTTGTTACGTTGATTTCTACGTAGGAGCGTAACGTAACATTCCTCCCCTCCGTTTCTTCTTCGCGTCTTCTTTTCGGGACTTTTCTTTTTTTCCGTGAAGAAGTAAGTATTCGTCCATCCATCAACTCCATCATCATCATCATCACCATCACCAATTATTAATTATTAATTATATATACGTATAATATTCCAAACACCCAATCAACCTCCAAATAAAATCCGTATAAACGCCAAGGACACATTCACTATACGTTTTGTCTCCCCATTGCTTGCTTCTACCATCGTCGCATTTCGGATGCCGCAGCCTCATTGCTTCATCCCTTCCATAAACAAACAAACAAACAAACAAACAAACAAACAAACAAACAAACATATAATCACAAAATAGTAATAGACACGACATGCATTCCAGAGATTTACACAGAGTGCTTATACTAGCATTGCTCGTTCCTAACTTACAGGCATTTACGACGACGTTACCGTGCGCCTTGACTTCCTCGGCAGCGTGTCGTAGCAGCAGTTACTGGTGGAATGGAAAGGAGAATGGTTTCGGTACTCATCCATCGACATCGTCATCGTCATTGTACAAGACTTTGTCCACATTAGCTTCGACTCCAACGGATGCTGCTTTGGATGAAGCGTTGAAAAAGGATGCTTCGGGACAACAAGGTGAAGGAGAAGGGGATTTGTTGCAGTTGAAATTAGAGCAAAATGATGCTGGTATATACCAAATAAATAGTAAGGAAATGCACGATGCTCTCTTGGCTCAGAATCCAGATAAATTGATTATATTGAAATTCTTTGCTCCATGGTGTCGAGCGTGCAAAGGTTTGGCACCGAGGTTTAAGAGTGTGGCCATGCAGGATGCCAATCAGAATATTGTCTTTGCTGAGTTGAACGTGCAGCCGAATAGAGATTATGTCAAGAAGTTGGGTATTCTCGCATTGCCGAATGTGCATTTTTATGCCGGGAGTCAAGGTGCTGTGGAAAATTTTCCATGTGGACCTTCTAAAGTATCAATTTTGAAGGCTAAGATACGAAAGTGGAAGACTAAGATTGATAAGAAAACAGGGCTGTTGCTTCCGTTCGACCCTGAGGAAGCAGACATGAAAGAAAGTGAACCTGTCAGTAAAGAGTCGATCGAAAGTACGATTAGTGAAGGTATTCAAATTAAAGAAGAAGGGCGAGGTATTTTTTTAGTTTCAAGTGTTGAATAATGCGTCCATTTTCTCAATGACGTTTTGGTACATTTAGATGAAATTTACTCACTTTCTAACGAGGACTTGGAGCTTTTGCGTTCAATTCCGTTTTTCAAGGAATATTCTGATGTCGAATTTTCGAATTTGATGAAAACGTCAACTCTAGAAACTTTCGACTCTGGTGCTGTAATTATGAGGCAAGGAATGCCTGGAGAGAAATTTTATGTCATCAAAGAAGGTGAAGTCGAGGTTGCGATTAGGAGTGAATATGAAGATCCACTGTCAACTCCTCCGGGATATCTTGGGGCTGTCTATAATATTGTGAAGTCTGGAAATTGGTTTGGGGAGCGAGCATTGATTACGGGAGAACCGCGTGCCGCCTCCATCAGGACAACCACGGTTACGAAATGCTTTGTATTTTCCAAGGCAAATATTCTAGAAACCAGTGTGTTGAGTGGAAAGAAACCACCAACAGACGAACGTATTGCGCAAATGAACGAAAAGTACGGTGCGTACAATGTAGATGTACAAGAGTCGAAATTGAAGGAATATAGGTAAGCGGATTTCTACCATGACAATTTTAAGTTTTGCTTGTTTGCATATATTATATCTAACACTATTTACAGCGTCGCATCGCAGTCACGAGGGAGCGTAAATTCTCCTGATCCGATTGTAGGCGTTGACATTGAAGAAGATGAATTAATAGTAGAAGAAGAAATACGTGATCCTATGGACGATAAGCGAGCTGAGATTTTTTCACTTTTGCGTCAAATAAAGTTGGTTCAACTTGTAAGTATCATCTCTGCAACTTCCGATACTATTTCCTTCTTACCATTTACGCCAATCGCTATTTCTTTACGCATGTTATACAGGCGAAAATGTGCTACGATCACATTGTTTCGACTAAACCTCGTTTCGGCGACAAAAATGAATCGTATAGAAGATCTTTGCTACTTAAGAAAGTAACACCAGCTCAAAAGGCGGAGTATAATGAAGCTTTCGTTTTGATTGATCAGAACGATGATGGCTCGGTGCAACAATCTGAACTTTTGAAAGTTGTAAACTCACTTTCTTCAGATGAAAATGCAGTCAGCTTTGTTGATGGGTTTGATGTTGATCAGACACTTACCAAAGAAGAGTTTTTGGCAATTATGGCTGAGGCAGAGTTTTACAATTTGTTCGTGAATACATTTAATACCTTGGATGTCTACAATTCTGGTTTTGTGAGAGGCTCAGATATTAACAGAATATTAAAGGGAATAAACGACCTGATCAGTGATGAAAACTTTAGTTTGATTCAAGAAGTAGGCGGCGACGATAACCTTATCAATTACGAACAATTTACAAAAATGCTTTTGGGAACAAAATTGTAGAGAAATCAAACTAAATCAAACCTTTCACGAAACAATTATTTTCAAAGATTTTCTTGTACGTTTTAATTCTGAACAAAGTCTTTTATTTTGAGATGATGAAATTGTCAAAAACTGGGTTGTGTTGGGCCCATTCACATAATCTTAATTGTCCCGAAGATCGAAGGCTAAGCACGAATTCAAATTGAGAATGAAATATAATCTGCCTTATCCTCGCTTTCATTCTTAACGAGCATGAATACATCAAAGTCAGTTCAAATAAGATACAATGAGAGACACTTACGAGTACTTCACATTTTTGTCTCAAATTTCTTTGAAGAAACGGGACGAATTTTTGTCCGTATGTCCGTCACGTGACCCTCTACTCTCTCCCTCTTTCCCATAAACGTATCCCTAAAATACAAGTTTCAAGTAACTCCCTCTCCTCGGGCTTTAATCGTTATTCGTGCAACCATGACCGAAAGCAACGACACTCCAAAAAGTAGTGAGAATATGGAATCGGTTGGCGGTGTTAGTAATGGATGGACAAAGGCTCGATCAACGATGAAGTCGGGTATAAAATCTGGTGTTGATGGATTGAATGACGTGCTTGCGTCGAGCGAAGTCCAGTACACGTCGATTGTCAGCCGATTAAGTACGAGCTCTATATACATGCGGAGGTTAGGGGAGCGTTCCATGGGTCACTTGGTCAGGTATTACTCAGTCAGGAGAGATTACGGCGTCGAGGCCGTAGTAGGTTCTACTGTTGTGATTGGCGGACTAACTGGACTCAGAAGAGGACGAATACAGGGGGCAGCTGCGGGTATACTCGCTGGTTCTCTTGCGTATGGTTTTGCTTACGGACTACCGCAATATACTGTCGACGAGAAAGCAGAGAAGCAGATGGGAAGTAGATAAGGTTATGGACGCAATAACGTTCAGTAGTCGCATTTATTATCTCTTTTGTCAGAGTAAGAAGTGCTCTTCCTACCAGTTTCGTTTACATTACCTAAACTTCTTTCTAAGTCCATGGTAGTCCATCTGCATACTTCCATATTTGTCTATCATCTTTCTTTCAGTTATAAGAATCTTTGATTTAATGAGGTTGCTCTTATAAACTAAACGATCCAAAACATTTAGACAAGCTGTAGTTTAAATCGATGTAGACCGATACTCCAGACCAACATCTGACATTTGTTTCCATATCACCGTTTCTTTTTAGGTTTTGTTTATGGGACCAACATGTACTACCTCTATACTTTGTGACGATCAGGGAATACTCCGTGATGAACACTTTAAATGTCCAACGGTTCTTGCAATCAACCAAGCATAAACATTCAATGAAAGAGTTTATTTTTCCTGTTATATTGACCTACGACCATCCACATCGGAAAAGGTCTAGACAAGTGGTACTGCAAAGACGGATCTTCAAGGTGAAAACGATGCGACTGGATAGCTACATGAATAAGTGTAATCCTCGTAATCCCCTATAAGGGCGGTGGAGAAGAGATTTGAAGAGATCGAGGCTCATTATGCGAAGAGAGCTAAGAAACTGGAATGCACTTTGCAGCAGGTTAGATTTCCAATCCATTCCTTAGTGCATACAAGTCTTATGGTAAGAATGGAGTCGATTTGCTCGTAGTTGGTTACTCTGGTGAAGTAATTAAAGCAATTAATTTATTTCTCGGCGAAGGCGACTGCTGAATTGAAAAAAGCAGAAAACACGACACACGACTCCTGCGAGTTCTACAGATCTCAAAAGGAAAGGTGTTTACGCCACATTCAAAACGAGATTTAAAGTGGCGCTAAAATGTATGCAAATTAGGACTCAGAGTGAACTAATGATACATCGGGTACAATTTATAAGAAGAACAAAAGAAGCTGCTACTCAGGTAGCGTTTGCTGGAAATACCAGCGGATATTAATCATAATACGGGACTTCATGGTTCAATACCAGGGAAAATGATGATGCGTATTATATATTTCGATAATATAACAATAACAACTGCTATTACTTCTCTTCCAAACCAGTGATTGATGAAGAGGACGAGTTATAACTATGAAGTATTCTATAATTGTTACAAGAGTAGATGTCAACAAAATAGTTGAATTTTTTTTACGAAATTGATATTTCTGTGCAACAAATCATTTCAAAAGTAAGAGTACCCTTCCTCGGTATGTGCAATAATAGGTAAGGACAACCCTGCTTCATATGAGGATCACCAAACATGTCTTACAACGCTTCTATGATTGTATAACTACAGAAAAATAACGGAGAAAAGATGACACATCTCAAAAATGTACTAAAATCCACTCTACATTACTCATTACTAACTGGTGTGCTTTAGTTTTGTATGCCACAAGTACGTTCACATTTTGAACATAATACAGCGATTAATTGGGCTCAACTGCAAGTCAAGCTGTACAATTCTTTTGAATCTCTCTCTCACTTTCGTTTGAACAATCGAATCAACAATCTCAAGAAGATAATTGCAATCCGAAGACCACTCCATCTGCCCCCCGACTATCATTTGCACATGGGATTACCTCTAACCAACTTCAATCCTTATAACTGAAGATTTGCGAGAAGAAACTTAGGTCTTCTGCCAGGCCATGCTTGTTTAGCAGGCAGGCTGGAAGGGAACAGATCCAGGAATAGTAGTGGCGAAGTACATGCCAGCAACGCCAATCATAGCAAGACGTCCATTCTTGATCTCAACCGCGCGGCCACGTGCCAAGGTCTCCTCGCTCTTGTTCTTGCCCAATCCAAGAGGATCATAAAGTCCAGGTACCATGTTCTTTCCAGGGGTTCCACCTCGGAGGTAGTGCTCTCCACGTCGGGAGAAGAAAAGTTCATCATGGAACTCAATCAATCCTGCAAGAAGAAGCATCTGAGCCTTACCCCATCCAGGAACGGCATCCCAGGCCTCAAGTCCCTTGCTGGGAAGAGATCCGAACTCGATACCAGTGGCAAGATTTCCGGGGAAGTGTACCCCAGCACCGATAGCCCACCAACCTACAAAGGCAGCCATGGCAACACGTCCGTGCTTAACCTCAGCATGTCTGAACCAGGCAAGGGTCTCATCACTTCCAGTCTCAGCAAGGTTCAAAGGATCCCAAATCGATCCGAACTCGAGGTTATTGGGCTCTGCAAGAATGGCTTCCTTGCTGATACAGGCCGAGGCAGCAACAACAGGTTCCGGTTCAGGCTCGGGCGCGGCTTCTTCCTCTACAGCGGCCTCTTCCTCGCTCATGGAAAGAACGACGGCAGTCTTAGGGGCGGCGTAACCGGTGTGAGGGGTGACAAAGGCCGATGCAGCGGTAAGAAGGGTGGTAGCAATTGCGAGCTTCATTTTGAAAGTTGTTGGCAAGATTTATATGCACAATTGGGTTTTCAAAGTTGTATAGAAAGAGAGAAAATATCGGGATGTTGTATTCGTAGGAATGTACTTGTATCGGCGTCTACGTAAAACCCTTCGTGATGTTTATCGTGCTACTTTCGGTCAAGAATGCTGGATGCGCGCACATGTCACACAAGTCGCGATCTTTGCTTCAACTCTGAAAGGTTTTGTGGTAAAGTTCGGATTATGTTCGGGTACATTTGAGGGTGCGAACTGTGTGATGGATTTAGATTTGGGCGCGGGCGTGCTGTCACGATTGCGAGTAATCGTACGACGTACGAATATGGGTACTCATGGTTCAATAACAGGGAAAACGATGACGCGTATTATATGTTTCGATCATATAACAACTGCTACTACTCCTCTTCCGAACCTGTAACTGATGAAGAGGATGAGTTGTAACTA
>Ga0209092_10002168_pt1 | contig 18267 bp, 10 predicted proteins | sample FraStrMetagenome_FD_187446 | JGI IMG/M metagenome (GOLD analysis project Ga0209092, IMG submission 187446) | Marine eukaryotic phytoplankton communities from Arctic Ocean - Fram Strait ARC3M Metagenome (SPAdes) (version 2) | ecosystem: Environmental > Aquatic > Marine > Oceanic | place: Fram...
CATATGAACATCATGATAATTGCATTTTGAGGATATTTTTTACAAGCGAGATTTCTGCATTTGGCTTAACTACACTTACAAGAATTTCATCAAAAAAATCGGTGCAAGTATGATGCTAGCTACGGTATTTGTATTATTTCATCGAAAAAGCTTGATTTTTTCACCTCCTGCATTAAATCCAGGATGAAGACTACTACTCGGATGTTTGGATGTACCATTGTTACGCATACGTTTCAGTGGAGATGGTGAAAATGCCTGTGCAAAATTTTTTGAGCTGGGATGGGGCGTGACTCATCTTGGGGGTTCACGCATATAGTTAGTTCAACTATGGACTCGACGAATGATGATTGGTGATCAGAAAGGACTGGATAATTTTTACATAATGTTTGGTGCCTGGAGTGAAGTATTTTTCTTGGCAGTTGGTTCTAAGACTTGGGACATGACTCTTTCTATTTGTTGCAAATATTCAAGCATACTGGCATTATTTTATTGTATGAGCTATGAATTGTCAATTCTACTAATAGGCTGGCTGTACCTTGCCCATCCAGATCTAACTTACCGAGGTGAAATAGTTCAAGTCTTAAGCCCAATAATAAAACAACATTTTAATAAAGAAGTGGAGTTTCAAGCAGTACCGGAATTCGAGACTGTGACCGTGAATGAGAAAGTAGTGAAACAACACGTCCTCACGATTCGTTGCTCTCATGATTCTCTTGAAGATATGAGAGCATTCTTCACGGAAGCCTTTGCTGCAGATAGTAACATGCACATCCAATATTTAGCGCGTTACACCTTCGTATCGAACCACCCTATTGGAAATGTGTCGTGGTCCCACCTTCAAGCTGTATTGGAGATGCAGAAATTATTTCATAAGAATGTTCATTGGTTCAATCTGTTTGGTGTTAAAAACGTCGACCAAGAATTCGCCCTTGCTTCAAAGTTGGGAGTCACTAGTGACAATAATCTAGAAGGAGTAGTTACTCAGGCAGACAATGCAAGTCCACAGAGCCAAGATGACACTACTATGCTTCCTGCGGTTCCTGAAGATCAGGAGATGCCTCCCTCTGAGGACCATGATGCCTCGAGTAATCCTATGGAAGAGTCCAACAGTCGAGTGCCTGAGGTCTCCCCTCCAATAAGGATGAGCCTTAGGTTCTATATGTACAATAAGATGAATTCGAATAATCATAACATGATTCATGCAGTATACAAGTCCGCGGATGACAAGAAATTATTTGTACTTTGCAGTCAAACAAATAAACAAGAGACCCTGTCTTTTCTACACAATATCGAGTCAACGATATCTGAAGTCTTTGAACCAGAAGCTCTTCCTGTTTATGTTCCGAAATCTCCTAATGGAAAAGGCCCATATGTCAAGGACTATCCAAAAATGACTTCTAGATACACAACCTACGTGAACAATCTTATTGACCTTACAAGTTCTGTCAATCCTCAAGACGATACTCCGATTCCTCCAGCAACATCTTATGCGAATGCCATCACTCCCAACAAACGCCACCACTCAGGAGCACCGAAGGAAACAATTTATAAGTCCAATCTTCCTGCAGGATTCAATGAAAGCCGCCAACAAAATATACAACTCACTTCGACTGTTAATGAAACTATCTCAAGACTCAAAACTGTTGAAACCAATGCTGTGGAAAATACTGAGACCCTCAATGACCTGTCAGGGAGACTCAATAGAGCAACCCAGGACATATCAGAAATGGGAGCAGCTCTCCAAACCCAAAGTGAATCTCTTGCAGAGGTTCAGAAAGCCCAGATTGTCGTGCAAAAAGAGCAGCAACTTCAAGGGGTCACTATGCATGAAATGAAGTCTGAACAAACACAGATACTCGACATGCTTCGCCAACTCGTAGAAACTTCGGCCGCACCCTCGAATGGTCGTGAGAGGGGTTCTGCATCATGAAGCCTACAAATAGGGCGGCACTATGCAAGCCCTGTAAAAAACAGGCATCATCATCCAGTAGTATGGATGACACTAGCAATGTATATAACTCTATTAAAAAGGTTAATCATTCTTACTCTAGTTTACTTCCTATTCCTTCCAAATCTTGACCTATTTCTTCACTAAAAATTCCCACTCCAAAGAAACAAATTACATTATTAAATTTTTTTCATAAAGGTCCATCTACCACGACACCATGTATGAAAGGGAAACCAAATAGTTCCCATCACTCTTCTAGCAGCCCCGACAATACCACATCCAGCTTGTCGATAAGCTCATCTCCTAAATCATCATTAGACGATGAATTGAGCGTATTTTCGTCATCTTCATCATCTATCCAAACCCACACATCCGCACTAGCCAAGCCACGAATTCCCAATCCATACTTGAAGCGTCCTCAACCACGAACACTCAATTATTTTTGCACACGGCGCATGTTGAATGAAGATGATATTCAAGCACCTAAAATATATCATGATCATTTCCAATCAGAATCAATTTCACCTCTTCCAGCAGACGACTCCACATACTCTGATCCATCCCCAACGAGATATGAGAGCATTTCATTACAACCATCTTCCTCATCCTCTTCTAGTTCGGATTCTATTTCGAGTCCAATTCGAAACAAGTCCTTTCCATCTACAGTCCATTCTTCCATCTCTAAATCATTCCTCCAATCCCATTCCGAAGCTTCCATATCCATCCCAAGTAGTCCCCTCAGATCAGCTCCATCGATTGCTTCTATCCATGGCTCCACTCATTCCAACAGTCACACCGACCTACCATCTCTCTCCGCTCCAAATAACATTCAGTCTCCCGAAAACGAACAATCATTTTTCGCCGACAACATTGCCACGATGGTAAACTCACTGTCGCAACAATCCAAATACCAGTCACAAGAATCCCAAGACATCATCAAAAAACTTCAAGAAAAGCTCCTACGATACAAAGAAAAAAGTGATGAGTGCGACATTCGGCGTGTGCGCATCGAAGACAATCTGAAACAAATTCACCATCATCAAGAACTTCTCCGGACATCGACAACACATATGGCTACTACCTTAGGCCAATTTACTCAGCTGGATTCCAATGAAGCTCAATCGTCACTTTCCTCTACAAGATCATCCGATGCTACACCTACATTTCCATCTCGATTCAAGCGTCTAAATTTTGCGGCAGCACCAGACGAAGACCCTTTCAATTCCTCCTCCCTAGAGACTATATCCGTTGACTCTCCTCTCTACTGTCCAATCGAAGAAGTGTCCTCCATTGACGGAAGTTCTTCTCCTGCTCAAGTTGCGAAGAAGCTCCCCACGTCGATAACAGTCACTTCGGCTATTCGAAAAGACAAGTTACCCTTTTTTCCTAAGATGCCTTCAAACGCTCATGCGTCATGCCCAACTCCATCCTCGGGAAGCCTCGACTCCCTTGACGGAGACATTTCACATCCAAAGCCTGAAGAACTTAAACCTACTCCACACAATAATGATGAACTAGACCAGCCTTGTAATGCAACATTACATCTATCAACCCAACCAAGAATGGTCACTCAACAAACTCAAGGTGACACACCGGATCTAAAGTATGAAGGAGATGTTCGAATCATCTCTCAGAACTGCCGTGGAGCAATCCAACTTGATAAATCTAGGGAAGAACACTATATTCCGTCTATTGCATCATTTAAAGACCTCCTTGCAGATGTCGTTCTCCTGAGTGAAACAAACGTAGATTGGCGTGTGAGAGACAATCACTACGATACGCACCTTGAAAATCGTGTCATTTTCTCTCCGGCTCCCGTGAAAACAACCACAGCGTCATGTTCCTGGGATAATAGAGCCAGATCCTCCTACCAACCTGGGGGAGTTCTCTCAGTATTCACAAATCACGTCACTCCTCGCATAGTGTCATCAACCTCTGATCCGTATGGGAGATGGGTGAAGACCACCATCCAAGTTAGACAAAGGAATATTGTTGTATTCAATACATACAGAACTCACCGGAAGACTCTTGAGACAGCAGGTTGTGAAACACCATGGATGCAACAATGGGTTGCTCACCGTAAAAGCACAGGAAACACATCTGATCCAAGAGCGATGCATATTGACGACCTCATACAGGAAATCCAAATAATCCAAGATAACGATGACTATGTTCTGATCATCGGGGATTTCAATGAGGATATTCTTGACGCAGAAACTTCGGGCATCAAAAGGCTGCAATCAGAAACTCGTCTCCTACAAATATATGAGCACCTGCATGGGCTCACTCCCTCCTCTCGCCAGAAGAAAAAATTTTCACACTTTCATGTCTCCAGAGCTCGTTCGATATGTGCGTAAACTTGGTGTTTGCTCAAGCGACGCAGGTTTCGTCCTTTCAGACCACATTCCGTTTTTTGTTGATTTCCATGCAGAGCTGTTCAATACGAAAATACAGCCGATATTACCTACGCGTAACAGAATCCTGAAAATATATGACAAAATTAAAGTGGATACCTATGTAAAAATGGTCAATGAGCAACTAGAGCACCATAATGTCTCCCGTAGGATCCAGTCATTACGAGACTCAATTCAAAGCAACGGATTCCAGTCCCATCACGCCCTCCAATTAGACAAATTAGACTCTCAGATTTCTCAAATACGTCTAAACTCCGAACAAAAACTCCTTAAACCTCCAACTCCATTTAAATTCACCACTGTGGCCAAAGACCAAGTTGAAAAAATCCGCCTATTACAGAGATTACAACGGAAACATAAAACAGGCCAATCGTGTGAGATGATTCTCGATAGATTGTCAACTTATGAATTCGTTTTTGACATCAATCCGGAGAATTTAGCAAATGTCCTCACACAAGAACGCCAATGTTTAAAACAAATACAAACAGACATCGAGTTTCACCGTGAAGCACATCTGGAAAAAATTTGTGAGCACGCGGCCAGTGAGAAAAATGTTACTAAAGAACATATTATAAAAGAAATAAAAAACCGAGAAAAGCAGAAGCGCTCCTGGCAAAAGATAAAATATGTCACTAAATCTCGTGGCAATGGTGTTAGTAGGCTTGGAATACCTGTTGGTTATGAACATCGATCTACCAAAGATATATGGAATTTCTTACAAACTCCATATGTGCATCCGGACTTCGTTTACATAACTGATCCCGATGAAATTGAAAAACGATTAGTGGAGTGGCAATACCTCCACTATATGCAAGCTTCGGAAACTCCCCTTGCCGATGCCTATTGGTATAAAAAATTGAACCCCAATGATCTCACCGATGCAGATATCCAACAAGTGTTAAATGGAAAAATGAATGAAGATCCCACCATCCATGCAAGTTCAAAATGTTTCTTTCAAGAAATTAGCGAAAATATAATTCCTGATATACCAACCTCACTTAGTGATATCACTACATCAAAATTTAAACATTTCTACTCCAAAACCAAAGAAAGTACTTCGTCATCTCCCTCGGGTTTACACTTGGGGCACTGGAAAGCTGCGGCTACTTGCGATTCATTAAGCTCAGTCTTGACATCAATAATTAATATCGCGATCAACAACTCATATACACTCACAAGATGGAAAAGAGTGATAGGTGTTCTTCTAGAGAAGACAGAAGGCAAGCCCAATATTCATAAATTTCGAACTATACATTTAGTCGAAAGCGACCTAAATTTTGTTATGAGACTGATCTGGGGCAAGTCGATGATGCGATGGAGTGAGTCGAATGGTGCGATACATTCAAATCAATATGGGGGTCGCAAAGGCATTCAAGCTCAGTCGGCAGCGCTCAACAAGACGTTGACACTAGATGTCATTAGATACTATGGAGAGGAGGCGGCTATCGTCGACAATGACGCTCAAGCATGCTATGACCGGATTGTTCCGGTGGTGTTAGCGTATGCTCTCTTGAGATTGGGTCTACCACTTTACCTTGTCCGTTTTCAATGCAAATGGCTTGAACACGCCACTTATGAAATGAAACTCAATGGTAAATTGTCATCTCCTTACTGTTCAATGGTGGATAAGTATTTATTCGGAACAGGTCAAGGGACAGGGTGGTCCCCTCCAAGCTGGGCAGCCCTAAGCGATATTGTGAGCAGAATAATGAACAAACATACCCCGGGTATGAAATTAGGACACCCAGACGGTACTTCAATAGAAAGAACATTAGATGCTTTCGTAGATGATACGACTGGAGGACTTACCAAAGACGGCTTTGATGACTTTACTCCAGCTAATAGTGCATCCCCAGTGCAAAAACAGCCTACACTGTACGAGCAGACTGAAGCGAATGTTCAATTCTATGGCAGAGTGTTATTTACCACAGGCGGAAGGCTTGCCCTTCACAAGTGTGCAATACACCTTCTACGAACAATCTGGAGAAATGGCCGGCGTCACTATGAGAACACACACACCACCACTAGACCTCTCCGAGTTCAACAGGACGTGACCCAAGCATACCAGGAAGTCCAGATAGTCTCTCCAAAAGAAGCAAGAAGAATGCTAGGCGTATACGTGGCTCCAGACGGTAATTGTAATCTCCAAGAAAAACTTCTTCGATCCAAGTCAGCTGTGTGGAGCACAAGAATAAAAGCCAATAGAATGGCATCGCATGAGGTATTTATGAGCTACAATCAAGGCATCATGAAAAGCCTTGAATTTCCTTTAGGTGCAAGCCTTTTGAATGAAGCTCAATGTCAACATATCCAATCTCCTGCGCTATCGTCCTGTCTCCAAAAAACAGGAGTAGCCTCCACAATGTCAAGATCTTTGGTATTTGGTCCGAAACGTTTCTGCGGTCTGGGATTTAGGAACTTGTACACGGAAGCAGGCATTCAAAAATTAGAACTACTCATAGGGCATATCCGGAAAAAGGACGTCACGGGCAACATAATTCTAGTAGCTCTTGCTTGTATGCAACAAGAAATAGGGATTTCAGCTCCAGCGCTATCTTCATCATACGAATTATATTCGAGTATTGTGACACCATCTTGGAGCCAAAACCTCTGGTGCTTTCTAAATGATATATCTGGCACTATACATTTTCCGAAAATGTGGACCCCTCGATCATGCTTTGCACACGATACCAATATTATGGAGCAAGTAGTACATATGGACTTTTCAGCAAAGCAACTATATCAAATCAATGTGTGCAGGTTATATAAAAAGGTGTATTATTTAGGCGAACTACTGAATGTCACAGGCACTAAATTTGGCCCCCACGTATTTAATCTATCTAAACCCGGCTTTCACAATGACAAATTCCCTCAAATAAGCCTCCCATCTTCCTTTGCTGAACTATGGAGATCGGCTATCTTGTCTATATCCAAAAATAGAGACCTCGGCACATCTCTAGGACCGCTCCAAGACACCTCTTCTTTTGAATACTGCCTAGACTCCTCGATGCACGTCCTCCTTAGATATAGGAAGCATCAAATAATCTTCTGTCATCTACGAACTTTGAAGCGAGATGGATATAATGCATCACCCTCTTCTGTAAAGTTTAATTTCTTTCCTGAGTTTGCGGCCGAAGTGAAACAAATAGGACAACTGTTAATAGTACAAAGATATCGTAAAATCCAACATGACAGTATTGGTCCTGCAGTTCTTTCTGGTGTGGATCACCCTATGGATTTCCATCACTTTCAACAATTCCTATATTTACAGCCTCACGTCCAAGTTCGTAATCTAGGAGAGCTCACTGCCACAAAATGGGATATCTTCCTCGACTCCTTTGTAGAAGGCAAAATAATTGGTGTAGCTGACGCTTCCGTCAACTTGAAATCAGGGTGCCATTCCTATATTCTGGAGTCGAATGACGAAACAGCTCACGTCCAGGGTCAAGTTCCTGTCGATGCCGACCCGGATGATATGACAAGCAACAGGGCTGAGATGTGCGGGGTTCTCGCTATTCTGAATATCACTACGGCTATTACGAAATTTACAAAAAGTCAAGGAGTTGAGATTCCAGTGTATTGTGATAATTTGGAAGCATTACGAAGACCAATTTTACACAACAAAACGTATACAAAACTCACAACTTCAGATATGGATCTCAAGATGGAAATACTCAGGATTCTCAAAATCTCTCCGAATTCATACAAATTTTTGCATGTTAAAGGACATGCCGACGAAGAAGAAGGATTTGAATATGATGAAGCTGATCATCAAACGAAACGCAATATCGATATGGATGTGGCGGCGAAACTTTTTCTATCAAAACCTCCATCTCACCTTATACCCTCTATGGAACCCCTATTTTTTCATGCACAAGAACTCTGCCTTCAAATACTTGGAGTGAACATAGTCGGCAATATGCGGAAACAAATCTATCTGTACAGGCATGGAAGTGTCGTAGAGGATGCGATCAAGTCGAGTCTGAGAATTTCGGATAAAGCAATGGAGAAACTTGAGTGGAAGGACTAGAAAGAGCGTTTGCAAAAATGAGCCCACAAGATCGAGTGTCAAGAATGAAAATTTTTCATTTGCAACTTCCAACTAGGTCTCTGCTTAAACGGAGAGGCGAAGTTGATAATAGCCAATGCCTCCGATGCTGTCGCAAACCAGAAACATTTCAACACCTCTTTACATGCACCAATAGGCTGTCGCAAGTGGCTCACAGAACAGCACTTGCACAATTTCGCCAAAAACTTCGGAAAAGTCGCACGCATATTCTTCTTATTGAAGCAATTTCAGCATTTCTAGATCAAGTTCACAAACGCCAGAAAGTTGAATACGTAGCTCCACTTCTTGGCGATGCCGACAAAATTCGAATGACCGAACAAGTATTCACTCAACAACTCCATTTAGGAAAATTCTCCCTCCATCGAGGCATTATTACGAGAAATTGGATGGTGTTGCAAAATGAGTTTCAGCATAACGATTCAAGACAGAAAAATTTAATGTGGCTAAGGAACCTTATTCGAGCCTTATGGACTTACTCGTATGATGTCTGGGTATCACGATGTAAACAGGTCCATACCAAAAATCCTGACGATTTAGTTTCGATGAATCATGAGGAATTGAAATAGGTGGTTCGAGGTTACTTGAATATAGACAGGAAGAAACTTTCTATTTTGGAAAGAAAACTACATTTAAATGTCACCAAAAAACTCCAATATGCCCATCCTCGTACGATAGTTAGATGGATCTTAATGTTAAAAGATGAGCGGTCCCGTACTGAAAATGACCGTAGAACCGTACGAAAAATTCACCGAAATCAACAAATCACGCGTTTCTTTCCTATGAGAAACCAAAACAGGTGACGCAAGCAGCGTTTTCCTGGGCAATCAAGAAATCTTTTTTCACATGTCTTTCTACATTATTTTTATTTTTCTTGTTAATATAGTTACTTAATATCTACCCTGGTAGGTATTTTGACGTAGCGTAGCTATTCTCTACGAGAATGCTAGCAGCGCGTCGTAAAATAATATATGCAAATTTTGCCAAATTTTGTCAATTCTACTAAGGTCGTTACTTGAGTCCCATCAAAGACAATCCAAAACGAATCGTGCGTAAAACAGTGAAAACAGCTAAAACCTTCAAAATAATAAACACTGCAAAATGCCCATTATGTCAAAATGCAGATGAAAACTGAGAACATTTATTCTAGTGCAAATCAGAAATAGCAAAAGTGGGACGATTGAACACTATCGCCTGCAATATACAGCGTATGCATCAGCTAAATTTATCTAAGATTTAGATAAACTTTCTTAAACAAAATAAATAGCAATGACTTATTTAATTAGATCAATTAAATAGCATTGAAATATTTAGTTAGGATTCGAAGCAGCATGTGACTGCTCGTATACTACGTCATCAATAAAAATAAAAATAAAAACAATCCAGTCTTCTTCAACACAAGGAAGCCAGTTCAATGTCGAAGAACATGAACTACCACGCATGCATTGAGTAGCATCCAGTGGAGATCCCTATCACCTTGCGAGTGATGTCTCCATTGGACATGTGAATGAGAATTCTCTGAACAGCTGTCTGGCCAACAGATGTCAGAGATCTCGCCGTTGAAACCAAGTAGGTTTCGATATACGTCTGGTATGAGACGTATGTGTAATTTGTGATCAAAGTAATAAATGTTAAAACTAAACTAATAATTATCTTTCAACCATCTTTTAATCTAGATAGTCTGTGCATAAGGCACGCCATATTTAAGAAGAAACTAGTGGCTCTAAAAACTTCGAATGTAATCTCGAATTGAATCATTGCAATATTAAGTCAATTGGCCAAAGGTTTCCAGGTGTGTTACCATCTTTGGGTGAACATGGGTTAGTCACAAGAGCAATATCATGTGATATAGTACGTCTATGGCCTTGGAACTTTATGCAAGGATTGCTTCCAAAAAACTTACTAGAAGGTACACAGACAGCACATTATGCAACAATTACAGAATTATCAAGATCGTTCACTGGGAAGAGGTGGCCTAAACGTCTTGTTGAAGCTTTCCATGATTTTAGCCATAGTTTGTGGCAACATAGATGTGACGTCGTGCAGCATTCATTGGGTAGTGAAACGGTAGAAACGAGAATGAAGATGAAGGCACACGAACTTCTCATCTTTTTTGCGGATTTTCGCAAAAGCAATGATCGAAGCATTCTTAATTGGATTACACGTCTGGAGAACTATAGCGTAGGTATACATGCGAGCAGCGATAATATTCAACCACACGATATACGGGATTTTATACCTAGGGATCGCGGTTGATTAACAATTAAGCCCCCCATAAATCATAAGAGTTTCTAGGCCTAGAATCTGTGGGTCATACCCCCTCTACATTGTACTATGTGTCTATGATCTCCACATAAAATACATACCTATTCAATCAATTAATTTTCTTTCCCGCCAAACTTATATATTTTGATAGCCCTCAAAAAAATTAACCCAAAAAATCCAATGATGGGAACCTTCGTAATAAATAGCCCGATAACCTCTGTTAATCCCGAAAAACGCCTTCTTCCACGTTTCAAAAACTTTTTTAGTATATGTCACATACGTAATATGTACATACCAAAAACGGTCAACATTAACTTTCATATCCACGGTACGGTACGGATTATTAATTAGATCATGACAAGCACTTTAGGCATAATTCCTGGTTCATATAATTTGTCATCTACGGTATGTATATGTCAAAAACCCCTATAGAATTTCAACGCAGACATCATACAACCTCATATGTTGGCTTAATTCCTGTTTGGGATTTCCCGGACTCCCAAACTCAATGTATCTTCGTGAATATTGCAAAAAAATAAACTGATGGCGAAACCCAACATTCGCCGCCGCATAGCCGCACCCAATTACACTTCCAAACATTACTATAAAAAGAAAAAGAAACACATCACCATTACACCAAATTCCACTTATCATCTATATCTGCATTCCATCCTTTCCTCTAGAAAACATCAATCTTCCACAAAACATCAATTCATCGATCATCGCATCAACCAAACCCAAAAACAATCAATCCAACACGAAACAAACAACTCTCCAACCAATAACACCAACCAACCAAAACCATTATCAGCCCCGCTTGCACAACCTATTATTATTTTTCTTACCAAAGTTGCAACGCCGCTCAAAACCTCCATTTGTTGCCCATCATGAGTCACCCTCACAATTTTGGACATACAACAAAATCTATCACGTCACACATGAAAAATATCTTAAACAAAATCAACACACGTCTAACTAAATCTGCCAAACAAATCCACCACTTCAATGCAAACCTAAATAAAATTTTAGCACATGCGTCCCCAAACCACCTTCAACCGCACAAACCGTCATCTTCCATAAATATTTCCATTCAAAATTCGAATGAGTCAGATCACATGCACCAATCACACTTAAATAAAAAATCCAAACACGATCCATTTCTATTTGTTCTCTTTCAATCAAACCAAACAAATACATCAACTTCCCCGACCACAGATAGCGGCTGTTGTATGCCCCCAGAACAATTCTGTTACGAGAATATGCATTCAAATCAAAACATGCAACGGGAGAAATTCAAACAGTCATCGATTATTGAATTGTCGTTTATTAAATTTCGTTTAGTCTCACTTTTTTCTAATAACACGGAAAAGACAAACAAACAAAATTTTCAACAGACGTTTCTCTGCAACAACAACCTCACGATGCCGCCATCCCCAGTGAACCTTCCTTCCTCTCCCATTTCGAACGCCCCAGTTCTAGCCCCTCTCACCAAAAAGAAACATCCATTCAGGCCCATTTCCACCCCGAAATCTGCCACTGACAAACTTTTCACTTCGCCGAAGCATCGAGAGCCACAACTCGCTTCCGCCACCAAGACACATCCAACAACCATTGTTGATCATGTACCGGAACCTGAGGTTGCGCCTCCCGTCGCTAACATTGTTACTCATACACAGAACTACGCTGAAAGTATCACCAACCTTCCATTCGCAATCAACTACTCTTCTGATGCCCTCTTCGTGATGTGCCAACTCCGTAGAGGCAAAAAAGACTCCATTAACAACGAGCTTGCCCGACTACACAATGACGGTTCTGCCCCCCGCTTTCTGGAAACACTCATTACTGCATCCTTCCTCGCCCGGCCCACCACGTCGACTCTTCACTCTCAGCTCCGCATCCGCCAAATCAAGTTTGAAACGATGAAAAATAACACACCCACATACTCAGTCTCGTTCGGATCACTCCTCAAGACAGCCGGCCAGGACCCCACCTATGCCAGGCACGGCACTCCAAGTTTCCAAGAGCTCCAGTCATATGTACATGACTTTGTTTTTGAGCGCTGGCACACGACCGATGACCTGGACCTGGAAACCTACCGTGAAGTCTTGTCTGCCATCTATTTCACCCTGCCATCCCGCAACCACCCTAGTCACAAACCGATTGCCTTCCTCGCTGGACTCCCCCCTCAAGTGTTTGGCAGAAAAACCTTTCATACCCAAATCATCCTCTCCCATCTCCACACACTACTTAAACCACTCCTACCAGGATCATCTCGCCTCCACAACTACTGTTACTTTCTTCAAGCCTTCGGTCTACAAGTCCGCCGAAACTATACCTTCAAGGAAGGCCTGCAAGAAGACGTGTATGTGGCTTGTGTATCTAACACAGCCGATCACCGTCTTCTTGCAAACATTCTCTTTCCTTCACCAAACAACGAACATCCACAACTACCGATACTCAACCTTCCAGTCACTTTCATCCCGCTCCCCACGCGTCCACCCAAAACAGCCCGTGTAGCTCTGTCTAGATACTACCAAACAATTACCTCCATAGCTACAACAATCCAAACCCAGCGCATGATGTTGGAAACCCTTCCATTCGTCACGACTCCCATCTTCAAAAATCCAGAATCAAACACAACATGCAAATTAATCCTCGACAATCGCAACACAATAACATATGCCATACTACATTCCATCCAACGCGGCATCAGCACCAGAATCTACATCAAAGACCGTGACATCATCAAAACCAATGTTGATGACACAGTTAGATCTTGGTTCAACCCATCGGAACACACCAAATTATTTTTCCCAAAAGCAACTCAACATCCACCACAACTAAATAGGCCCCCCACCATGATTGACTCTATTGTGCAGAATTTGGAGGCATCCATCAGCCTTTATGCAAAGGCAATAGGAGTCCAAACACCTTCCACACATGCAAACAACAAACACAACAACAATACATCAAACGCACAAAACGCAACAACAAACACTTCACTAGCAGCACCACATCATCAACAAACAACAACGATATCTCCATCTATAACCACACCAACGATTCCTCAGATCCTAATGACGACACACAACCCGACATCAATAAGCCCTATCTCCATCAACCAAAACCCACCCCAGATACCCATTATAAACACCACTGACACCCATGTCATGCAGATCACACCGCGCAAACGAAGAGCCATTCAATCTCCCACACCATCAAGTGCAACCTCCTCAGTTACATCACCACACCCATCACCGACAATAAAAAAAGAACCCATTACTGATATAACCTCTCCATCCGACCCTCCAGCAGACCCTGCATCACCCGACACTACCTCCAACTCTACTGACGACTCCAACGCAGATACAACACAAGACCTCCCGAATACCTACTCAATTCGTGTCGATGGCATAGCCACCACACTTCGCCACTCCCTACCTTCAACCAAACAACCCTTCATAGATGACGAGGAAATCTCCGAAAAAGCACTCTCTGTCTACGAAGCATCAAATCAAACAGACGCCATTCAACAAGCCAAGAAAGACCTACTCCTCCTCGCCGATTCAAAAATAGCGGAATATAAACGCATGCGAGCAAAGAAGAAAACAAAAGTAAGGTCAGCAAAGAAAAAGAAGAAGAGTTTAAAGGAAACCAATCCTTATCTGATTTGAATATGCCTGTCACAAGACAAAGCACCTCCCAAACACGTACCAACACTACCTCACATCCAACAACACCTTGCCCAGTCCCAAACTGCCCCTTCCTACTACCACACAACAAACCAAAAGTGATCCAAACCCACCTTACTGATGCACATACTACCGACGAAATATGTTGCATCCCATCCACCTACTACTCCCAAGCATCTGTATACAAATACCCTCTCTGCCCTCCACACAAGTTAAAATTGTATAAATCCAACAAGACACTCACCAATCATATGTCTACGGCACACGCAACATCCACCAGAACCCTCTCCAATGTCGAACTCATCATGCACAAGTTCCCAGTAGATCCCCTCCTTGCCCCTAAGATAGCCTCCAACTGGTCAACAAGCTTGACATACCTCCACCGCATTGACCTCATTCCCTTTTCATTCCGCAGGTCCCTGTACTATAAAACGCCTATTAAAATTAGACAACAATTACAAAACATGTTGTATAAATTAGTAGAAACGCTCATTGAATCAACATGCCCTCACATCAATGCAAACTCACCACACTCCGATCCATTCAACACCACCCCCAACGCATTCTGGAAAATGTTCCTAATATTTGAGGGAACTATGTTGGCTCCCTCATCACCAAATGAACCAAAAAAACACGAAACCTTGATCCAATACAGAATGGATCAATTCATTGAAGGTAAATTCAACATCCTAAACAAAACGGCACTCCAAAAACTCTCTCCTCCCAACACAGACACTCCAACCCTGGATGAAAGAAAAGAGCAAATCATCAAAGCAGCCAACAATGATGACTGGAGGAAGGCCAGCAAGCTCCTGCAAGCACCTTTACCCCCAGTGTCATATAATGACGAATACCTACCGAAGATAAAGGACCTCCACCCACCAGCAACCAACTACACTTCATCCAATCCAATAGCAAGACCCAATCCCACCCTCCATCAACACTCATTCACCTCCAGCAACGAAACAATACGATCGCGCCTCAAGGATGAAACACTTCTACTTTCAACACTACGCCGACTGAAACGTGACAAATCCTCAGGCCCATTCGCTGACTCAACCGATCTTCTCAAGGACGTCTTCCTGGTACGATCCAAAACTCCATCCCAAGTGGAAGAAAGATATCCAAACATCGACCTCCTAGGAAACCTCCTCCACCTTCTGTACACCGGCGCCATTCCCAAAGAAATCCGACAATACGTGAGCGCAAACGAGAGCGTGTCCTTTCATAAGGACCCCACCAACCCAAACAACATCCGACCCATTGGTATCGGCACCGCCATCCGAAGAATAGCTGCAACACATGCGATGTCTGCAAGTAAAGACCTGGCCTGCGAATTTTTGTCACCAAATCAATACGCAATACGCCTTTCCTCTGGCATGGATATTATTACCCAAACCATGCAAGCACACACAGCACGTTACCTACCTACACCCGCAAACTCAAATCCGGCCCCCTCCCGTGCGATACTGATCTTGGACCTAAAAAACATGTTCAATTCTGTTAGCATGGTTAAGTCCCGCGAAATTATACATTCTCAATTTCCTCACCTTCTTCCACTGTTTGACATACTATACTACGAAGATACAAAGTGTTGGTATAGGCAACCTGATGGCAGGAGAAACTTCATCCTACGCAAAGAAGGCTCTAGCCAAGGATGTCCATTTGCAGCCTTTCTAGCCTGTTTGGTCTTGGATGACATCATCAAGAAAATTGATAGTGAGCTACACGTACGTGCAACATCCAGAAAAAACAATAATTGCATATCTGATGATGGGCTAGGTACAAGAGCCATCGTCATGAGCTATATTGATGACACTACAGTAAGTATAGGCTTTGAGGATTTAAAATATTTTCTAGACAGATTTAATGAGCTAGGAACACCACTAGGATGTGTTTTAAAAAAACAAAAATGCCAAATTATGACCTCCACCAACGGCTCTTCACCAATACTCAATCTAAACATCCAACACCAACACGATCTAATGTACTCCCTCGACAAATACTGTGGCGGCCAAATCAACGGAGAAATAACAACAGGAACGAGAATTCTGGGAACTCCAATAGGCAACACACAATTTGCAGAGCACTTCCAAAATAAAAAAATCCAAAAGCTTCGCGCAGCCATTGAATCCATCCATCTCCTAGTTGACGATCCTCATATCGCCATAACCCTTTTCAAATTTTCATTGCAACATTATGTAACTCATCTGCTTCCTACGGATATACTCCATCATCAAAATACAACCGAAATTCCTAAACACTATTCAACAACATTTACAAAGACAATCAACAATATAACCAAACACTTCATACAAGCAATTCTAAACGCAGACTCACCATAATCCAGCCAACCACTCCCAGAACATGCCTGGTATATCGCCACCACCCCCCCAGGCCTCGGAGGATTGGGATTCCACGATATAGAGGCCAAGGCCATCCGCATGTTCACAGCAACATTGGCTCATTCAATACGCTCAACAAAATTTGGCCTCAAGCCACAAACAATAAATGTACACTCATCACTAACACAAGACACCCTAATACACTTACCTACCCATATAACCTCCACATTTAAAAGCTGGAAAACCTCCTCTCTACATGTATTCCAAAAATACCGTCAACTGACAAACCAGTACATCGAAGGAGCATCCATGCCAAACCACCAAAAACCTCAACCATTCACTTTAGATACATTCACACTACAAACACCCATACGAACATCAACCAAACAAATCCAAAAATCTATTTGTGTCAACCGCCTGAAACATATATGGCCTAGACTACCCAAAGATATCCAAAAACAATTCCCTTCAACCCTCAGCACCTTCACATCGATCCCTTTGGGCCAGTCAACCAGAACTGATACCACAAACAGGTTCTCAACTGATGAATTCCGAATTTACCTCCAACGCAAACTACGACTTCCATTGTACCCACCACCACCAACCACATGCACTTGTGGAAACTCCATCGACAAATTTGGAGACCACTTCTTTACTTGTAAACACCATGTGAAAACAGCGCTCCACCACAGAATGCGAGACTCGATGTATACCGTGTGCCAGCAAATACTACCTCTCATATCAGATGCCACCAAAGAAAACATACACCTCGAATTGCCAAATATATTTGACAAAGCAACACAACTACGCCCAGGAGATGTGGTAATCAAACACCCGCTCAATTCCACCACTGAAGCACATCAAACCACTCTCATTGATATCACCCTCATAGCCCCCTACAAAGCACATATAACAGACACATCGTATACAGAAACGGCCGCAATAATGCAGAAACACCATCAAGATCAAGAATATAAAAAATTCAAAATACGAGACCACCCACCTTCAAACTCAACATCTGAACAACTAGCGCAAGAACTCATCACTAAAAACCACAGAATGCTTCCATTCACCATCGACCACCACGGAATGCTTGGGCCAATAGCATCAGAATTTCTACTAGGCCAAGAAAACTCAACCTTCAAAGTCTCACCAAATGAATACGAAAATCGCTCAACATCCTCAGAAGTCAAAAACTTAATCTCCCTGTCAATGCACAACAAATGACATAAAAACATTCTAACACAAGCAAATAAAGCTTGGCAAGAAGCATACGGATCAAAATGGTTCACCAATACTCACCATGCGCAGACCCCAAGGCAATGGGCGAAACAAGTAATCGGAAATACCTTCTCCATACACAGCGCCAAACACATCATTAAAGCACTCAACAAAATCAACAATTCAACAATAACTCCAAAAAAACCGAAACCAATGTGCAGTAGCATCAATCTACGCACCCCGAGCCAATATACCGTACAAAATCTACGGTATCCCATACACTCTATAGTGTAAAAATCCTTAACGTAATCCTAAC
>Ga0209092_10002169_pt1 | contig 18267 bp, 37 predicted proteins | sample FraStrMetagenome_FD_187446 | JGI IMG/M metagenome (GOLD analysis project Ga0209092, IMG submission 187446) | Marine eukaryotic phytoplankton communities from Arctic Ocean - Fram Strait ARC3M Metagenome (SPAdes) (version 2) | ecosystem: Environmental > Aquatic > Marine > Oceanic | place: Fram...
TGGGTGTGAGTGCAATAAAAATAGTCGCCATATTCATCTATAACTTTTTCTGGGTATCCATTTTCTATAAACCATGCCTTACGTTCTTCCCACTCCATTGTGGAAAACCAGCCCTCTGGCACAGCTTTTGGAAAGCCGTATAAGTACCCTTGAGGAGGGTCTACTAACATCATCGACCAATATCCTTAATGTTTTCTTTACTAATTACTTGATAAGCACCTTTATTATAGGCAGGTGCTACTGTAAACGTTGCATCTTCTGTATAACTACGATCAGGAGCTGCACATATACCTACACCACTGTCTGCAGATTTATACTCTACAGTGTCTCTGCGATAGGTATTTGAAACCTGTAGGGGTTCAAACTTGGGGGTGTAAGACTTAGACTTCGGCAAAGGCTTACGCTTTCTACCTGAAGCTGTGTGTCGTAAACTACCGAATGTAAGTGCCATTTGCTTCTCTCCTCTTATTTATCCGTATATTATACGCAAAAGAAGCTAAGATGTCAAGAACTATTTTTAGATATCATCAATGTCTTCACCTGTTTTGTGTGAAGAATCTTCTCTTTCTTGAGGAGTGAGTGCAGACTCGGGGCCAATCTTCAAGCTGTCCCAGTCTACTTCTGATGTGAATGACTTCATAGAGGCTGATCGCATTTTTACACAGTTGAGTGTAATACAAGCATCTTCATGATCCCACGTTTCCAACGTGTAAGCGGCATCTGCCGCATCAAGAATACCTTTAGCGAATCTAGCTTCTCCACTAGCATCTGTTTGATATGGTGAGAATACTGTGCAGTCGTATTCTTGAGCCATAGATTTTAAGGCTTTACTAACTTCAATCTGCTCTGTCCAGTCGTATTGTCCACCTGTACGAGATGGTAGACTCGACCGCTTTACCTGATTAATATAGTCAACAATAATGACACCAACATTCAGAGGTTTAACTTTTTTGTCAAGCTCTGCACGAATCTTGGATAATGTCAAAGAAGGCTCATATACTACATCTAACTGCTGAGTCGGGAGGAGCTCATGGTTAGCTTTCAGTACATTATGCAACTTATCAAAGTCACGATGCTCTCTATACTCCTTCAAGCGGTCTTGTCCATCAACATAACGATTTGCCCACCAATTAGCTACAAGTTCCCACTCAGTAATATTTAAATTCTGAGTACGCAGACGCGCAAAAGGAATTTTAGTAGCTATGGAGCAGCATCGCTGGAGGATAGATCGGCTATCCATCTCAATAGTGAAATAAATAGCCGACTTACCACTTTCGTACACATTGTTAGCAATGTTTGCACAAATAACAGACTTACCCGCACCACGACGTCCACCAACCATAACCAAATCTCTAGGAGAGAACTGGATTTCATGATCGTACTCTTCATTGAGTCCGAACTTCATGTAACGGGCTAAATCTTCTTCTGGTTCGAACAGTTCAATACGTTGCATACTTTCCTGCGGGTCTTGAAGATCAACCTTCCCCTCAATGTCTAAGACAATTTGGTGAAGGTGGTTTACTGACTCCTCTGCATCCTCGAATGCAACGGAGCTTTCTACATAATCTTCTAGCGAATCCAGAATTTCTTTCTGAGTATATTCATTCTTCAAGTACTGAAGAAGCATATCGGCATCGGCATCGACTTCGACAGCTTCAATCGCAAAAAGTTTTTCACGAGTAGCAGAATCACGAATCTCATACTTGAGATCTTCAACTGTGGGCATTTTATGAAAGGTCTCGCAGTGCTTATCAATAATCTTATAAAGACTATGATACTCACTAGGCAGATAATGCTTGTGCGTTACACTCCAGGTCTGAAAGTCCTGTAGCTCTAGCACTTGCTTTATAAGAGCCGATGCGATATTCAATTATAAACCCTCCCAAGTTTAAAGATGTGGGCAGACCCCGAAGAGCCTGCCCGTAATAATACTAAGTTAGATTAAGCTGATGCTTTTTCTTTCTTAGCTGCGCCATCATAGTCAGAAGCGGTTAAGCCACGACGAGTTAGCATAGTCTTAACGCCACGAGCAGTTTTACCAATTGACTCAGCAATTGCTTCAACAGTCATGTCGCCGACTGAAAGGTCAGCCAAAGGATCTTCTTTAGAAGCGCCTTTAGTTACTTCTTGCTTAGGAATAGCGTTGATGTCGCCAGAACGTAACAAGCTAAGAGCTTTACCACGTACTGAGTTGACCGAACGACCTAGAGCTTCAGCGATAGCTTCTACGAAGGCACCGTCATTTACTAATGAAACGAAAGTTACTTCTTCTTCAGGTGTGTAAGTACGTACAGCTTCTACCTTAGGGGCAGGCTTAACGTGACCAGTCAATTCCATAGAAAGAATTTTACCTTGAATAGACTTAGGAGAGAACGCGCCATCTTCGAAATGACCTGCGATTTCTGCATAAGTATATTGACCGCTATTATCAGAAACAAAAGAGGCTAAAGTAGCTTCTTGAGCGTCTGTAAACGCACGGCTTGCTGATGCTGAAGCTAGTTCAACATCAAAACCCATTTTACGTAGTTTGCTAGAAACTGAACGGGTTGAAGTTTCAAGTTGTTCTGCTGCTTCTGCAACAGTTGCTTGGCTCACAGGTGATTCATCACCTACGAAATTTGTAAGAGAGCTAGTACGCTCGTCTGTCCACTTAGGAAGTGCCATATTTTATTCTCCAATAAAATCTAATAAATTAGTTATGATTTCTACGCCAGATTCTCTGGCTTTAGTTGTTTTTGCGGATTCAACTCCGCTCTCGTTTACCAAATGTGTTACATCTTTTGTTAAACTTGATTTGGTCAAGTAACCGAGTTCTTCTAATGTAGCGTTTGCTTCTGCTTTAGTTTTGAAACTTTTTAGTTTACCACTAATGCAGACCACACCTTTTACAGCCTGAACAGCACGAGGCTGAACAAATTGAAAGTCAAAAGGTAGAAGGCTAATCGAGTAGAACTCTTCTTCGATCCATGCAGTAAGATTACTACTTGCCTTATCACCAAGTCCTGCGGAGCGGCACAAATCATAGTCTATTTCTTCAATATCTTTGCAGACCTTTGATAGCTTTTCCGAAGCAGTTTTGCCGATAAGCGGGATACTAAATGCAGGTAATAATACATTTAGGGGTGCGAAGCGAGAGTTCTGTAGTTCATCTAGTAACTTAACAGCCAAAACTCTTGAGCCAATGCTATCTTCCATCTCCTCAAGTGTAAGGTTATATAACTCTTCAAGAGTTACAACACCCAATTTCTTGATGGTTGCTGGACCAAGCCCTTTGATCTTCAATGTCTTAGCAAAGTGTTCGATTAACTTCAGAGACTTCGCTCCGCAGTTGGGGTTTCTACAATACAAAAGAGAGTTAACATCCTCAAGAACCGAATCACAACTAGGGCAATTACTTGGTGCTTCAATAAATGTCATGGTCTCTCCTTTGAAATTGAATATGTATTATACGGGATTTTAACGTTTCTGTCAACAATTATTTTTTCACAGGTCACGAAGGTTCAACCCGTCTGACAATGCGAGGTATAATCTCACCAGAACGTATAACTTCTACTTGACACCCAATCTCAAGATCTAGGTCGCGTATATACTCAATGTTGTGCAATGTGGCTCTAGACACTGTCGCTCCGCCTATCTCAATGGGATCAAGAATCCCAACTGGACTGACTACACCACTTTTGCCTAGCTGCCACACCACATCAATCAAAGTTGTAATTTCACCCATCTTCTGCTCTTTCAGAGCAAAAGCGCCTCGTGGGTGATTCGAGGTGTGTCCTATATTATCAAACTCAAAGTTATCTCGTAGACGATATACTATACCATCTGTAGGATAATTAGTGCAATCAAAAGAGAGTGCTGTATTGAAACCCATACGCTCAAGACCTTCAAGGGTCGCGTCAAAGTTTCTGTTTACCACTTTCTCTTGTCCGTAAGCTACGAAAGCTAAAGGACGCGTTGCAAACTCTTCAAGATCATTCAAACCGAGTGACCCCGAAGCGAAGTTACGAGAATTAGGAACACTACTAGGAGCTACTACTTCACCAGTGATCTGAACAAGATTAGTAATACTAATTTCTTCAGGCACTAGCAGACGCATCTTGTCTGTGATGTCTCTGCCCTGTATGCCGTCACCTCTTGTAAGAGCTAACTGGAGTAAACCCTCAACATACAGTAGTGAAACAGCCGCTCCATCAAGTTTAGGAGTCTCGACACATACCTTTATATTTAGAGGTGCATCGTTAATGTCAAAACATTTCTTGAGTGAGTACATACGATAAGTATGTGGAACAGCATCAGTAACTTTATACCCTACGGCATTGTACTGATGTTTGTTAGCAAGCATATCGAATTCGTCATCTGAAAGGATTGGATACCCTTCGTAGTACATAGTACACGCTTTGTCAAGAAAGTCTTTCACTTATAGTTCTCCTAAAATTGAAATACTATTATACGGGATTTTAGGAAATCTGTCAAGAACTATTTATAGAGATCCTGGATTAGATCGGAAAAATGTTCTTCAATTAAACTTTTAGACTCGGCTAGAGATAGTATCTCAATTAACCCTGCAAAAAGCTCTCTTGAGTTCGTCAGGTCAAGTGGCATTGCTACACCTTCAGGAGTAGGCTTCCACTCTTCATCAAAGTCCATATAGTATTTACGCAAGTGCATATACTCAATACCACGAAAAGTGTTAATAGTCAGACGTACTTGCTGCTCTTTTACTTTATCGTAGTGTATAACACGAGAGTAAGCCTCAGGTGCTTGATACAGATCCACTACCTTCTACCTTCATTCTTTAATATAGACGAAAGAGGCACTACACTCTGCACATTCGAAGGGCGTAATAAACGATAGGAATCAGTATCCCAACAGAAAAATAACAAAGTTTGATCTGTTTCTTTTGCTCTATTCTTTTTGGTTTGAATATAAGGCGTACTAAAGTCCAATGTACATACATTGTATTTTAGTTTTCTTGATTGTTCACTACGATAAGTAATGATTGCGTCCCCGTACTCATGTACGAGTTTGGCTAGTTGTTGCTTATTCACTTTAGCTCCTTTGTAGTAATTCAGCAATAATTATTGTGATGTTACATACTGTTTGGTGCTTTCTATGAATACAAAAATACCCCACTAGCCGAAACTAGCGGGGTAGGTATTTTAGCCTTCGTTAATCGCAGTGATTACTTTGGTGAAATACTGTGATGCTTTACCAGTCAATTTACCAATGATTTCCTCATCGACTTCTTGACCTGCATCACCAAGTGCTGCGATAAGAGCTTCTGCCGCTGCTGCTTTAGATACTCGTGTACCGCCACCTGTAGAACCGCCGCTAGATTTAGCAGCAGGTGTTTTCTTAACATAAACGCCAGCTTTGGTTAAGATCATACGGACACCATTAGGTGACTCGTCTAATTCTTCTGCAATATCTTTTACAATCTCCATACTGGTCTCTGGAGTTGGTTCTGCTTCTTCGTACATTGATACTGCTTGTGCTTTTTTATCGTCGTCCCACGCCATTTTGCGCTTCCTCTTGTTAGGTTGTTTATATCCTGGGCAAGTACCCAGAGCTTTAAGTTGTGAAAGGTAGAATCGTTCCGACATTGGTTATTCCCCTAAATTTGAAATGATATTATACGGCAAATTAAGGACTTTTGTCAAGAAGTATTTTTTATAACCTGTCAATTCTTACCCCATATTGTTTCAAATGTTCTAGCTTACATAACTCATAAGCAGGAACATATGCAGAGAAACCACCTGCACTTACATTTGAAAAGAAAGTATCTTCGCTATCAACCTTCTGTCGAATGTATACAGCATAGGCAGGACAGCCATACTTACTCTCATAATCAAACTCTGTCATACCTTTCTTACTTTTTAGAAACTCAGGGCTTAGTCTGTGTTTTACCTCTACCGCGGCATGATAAGTCGCCGACCACGCAATCTCCCCTTCCGCATAGTCCGATGCCATGAGATCGTCAGGATAGTAGTGCGAACCTTGCTTTTCTTCTTTGCTCGCAGGGCGTTGAGGAACACCAACCGTCTCGAGTAGTGTTCGAACAAAGGAAGGACTTCTGAAAAGGGACTTAGAAATCTCTGAAATCGTCCCGCCTTGCAGGTAGCTTTCACAAGCCTCCGCAATTTCAGCTTGAGACGCGGGTTGACCCCGTAGCTTTTTCTTGCGTTGTGCAGTGTATGCTTTCTTTTCATGGTACTCCTCAATAATCTTACTAAGCCTAGTAGTATTGTAGGCTATGTTAAGAATGTCGCAGGCTTCCTTTTTAGTTATTGCCTTTGTTGTAGTGGGGGCTGAAGAACTGGGGTTTAGAAGGTCTATCACCTTCTCGATGTTTTGTGTCGATAAGTTCTCGTAGTCCTTCTTTTTTACTACTTTCCGCGCCATATTCTAACTCCAATAATAGTTCGCAATAATGAATGATTTTCTTTACGTCCTCCGCACCGTTCTTAGCTTTGTGCCGAGTCGCATACTTTATGATGTTTCCTTCGATGTATCCTAAACCATTTGCGTGTATGTACTCTAATGGTTGTATAGGCAGATCGTAATGCGAGCCACCTTCTTGCCGATCTAACGGTCTTTGTTCTTCGTGATCTTCTGCTACCCACACTGGCATTTCTCCGCTTGCTGCTATATTTTTCATTCATCTTCTTCCACACCACAAAAGTGTGGCCCTGGTGTTGTTCTTGTTGTCTCTGACTCTTCTCTGTCTGGACATATTCTAGGCTTGAAGAACCCTTCTATCATTTCTTTTCCGCAAGTTTCACAGTATATCATTTAGCTGTTATCCGTTTCTCGTAGTCTGCATAGTCATCGCTCCACCAAGGTGGTCTTTCTCGATACTTCCACTCTGCAAACGTACCCTTGTCGAGGTGATAGTAATCACGATACGACTGGATTGGATTGTCATAGTCTTTCAACTCGTCAGGCATAGCTAGACCGAAAGTAGTAAACCCCTTGCGAGGCATATTTTCAGGCTCAGGTAGTTTATTTACTACTTGTGCAATCGACTTATGGTCTTTACCATAGCGGTAACGGTATTCTTCATTGAGTGCATTGCCATAGCAGTGTGTCCACTCAAAGTTGTCTAGTGATGAACGCACCCAGATTGTGCAGGGGTGATTGTACATCATAGGTAAATAAGGTGTTAAGGGTCGCTCTTCTGGTGGAAGATGCTTGATCTCTTTCTTGAGAGCATTCAAATGATCACGCTCATCTTTCTCAAGCGCACGAGGAATAAAGCCTAGATGTTTGTCAATCCAGATAGCTGTGCATAATAGCTGTGCTACCTCGAGAGGCATCTTGACGATATGTTTATCTACATGGTACTCGGCACACTTGTCGAGGTCTTGGTCTAAATAAAATAAGTTCATGTACTTTCCCTAAAATTTGAACAACTATTATATCAACTTTCAGCATCTGTGTCAAGAATTATTATAATTACCCGTCGACTTCTTTTGTCTCAAACTCTATCATCTCTTTCCCTTCTTTATCAAAATCCTCTTTGAAAAATAAACTTTTAAAACAAACCTCTAAAATTGCAAGATAGGCTCTAGCGAGCTCTTCTCCCGCCTGCTCCTCGGGAAAATGTCTAAAAATTAAGTGAGGGCTAGATAGAAGTTTACAGATTTTTATTTCTGTGTTTTTCTGTACTTCTATAGGAAGCTCTGAAGCGCACCTTAGCCTCTGCATTCCCGTTAGCGCAAAATACTCTGTAGTCATTAAAAAAGGGTTTAAAAATCCATCTCTCCGTACACTTTCTAATAAACTTTCATTTAAGCGTATAGTGTGTACATAATCATTTACAGGCTGCTGCAACACCCAAAACAAATCTCGGGTTTCCCAAGAAGTATCGGGGAATTGTTTATAACACTCTAAGGCCTCTCTTTTTGGTATTCTTGCCCACGCCAGTAAAGCTTTATTTTCTATGTCTTGATCACTCAATATTGATTCCTATCGCACCCGCAGGTTCCTCGTTGATAGTTACGTTTCTGTAGTAGACGATTACTTCGCCTAACTGATTAATATATCTTTTAAGTTCTTGTGTGTTGTATGCCATTAGTTCGTAGTCGGCAACACTCATGGCTACAAAGACAATGTCTCCGCCATGTTTCTTTTTAATATCTTCTATGAATCTGTCAAGATAGGTACGATCTTCATTTGCTATCTTTTTGTCTGATACGACATACCATCGAGGCTCTTTCAACTCGATAGGTCGTGGTAGGGTGGGCTGTGTAATGTTTATCTGTACAGGTTTTGTGATAATTTCTACTTCTCTAGCTTCTTGCTGTAGAAGAGAACAACCACTAATTGTTAAGATTGCTAATGCGCTTACTATCGGCTTCAATCGCATCAAATACCTCCTGTGTTCCATTGTTGACTCGTTTTTCTACAAGTCCGGGTTTAGCACTAGCGAGTTTGGCTAAGCTGTGCCTACGAAATATATCGAGGTACTCTGCCTGTTCCTGCTCGTACTGTTGATTCTTTTTAGTAAGAGTATTTAGACTCTCTTGAGTTTTCTTAATGTTTTCCTCAATTCTGCGTATAGTCTCTGTTTGGGTTTGTATAGACAACTCAAGAGCAGTATTTTCTTCAAACAACTCTTTATTCTCTACTTTTAGAGGTACTACGCTGAGGTAATAAAAGGCGTAACCGGAAACTGCCATAGCTCCGATTACACCTAATAGTACTTTAGACATTTTCTAGGCGCTCCATAAGTCGTTCTGCTCTATTGCCTACTTGTCGGAACCAACGTGAATCACGTCCTTCCGTTGCTGCAGTAGCCCAGTCCTCGTTATCGATTGCTGTTCTCATGTTCTTAAATTTAGATAAGCGGGTTCGTCCAAGATTAAACATCATGTTGACGAGTATCTCTTGTACTTCCCCTGGAAAGCCGTCCCATTGGTCGTAGAGAGCTTGACACTCGCTAATCGCAATATCTAAGTCTGATTGAAAGGCTTCTGTAACACGCTCTTCGGATATAGGTGTATCAACATCTAACCCGAACTCTGGATCATCATCTTTAATGAGGTGTCCTATCCCGAAGGTTGGATACCCCAAATGGTCTAGGTATACTGCGTGTACTATACCTTCATCTATTGCTAATTGGCTTTGAACTTGTTCTCTATTCATGGGATCTCCTTATTAAATTCCGTATTGTAAACTGGCGAAATAAATCACTGGTATTGGTAGTGTGAAAGCTACTAATGCAGACAATAAGTTGCATAGTATACAAACACGCTCGTTTTCTCGAAATCGCATTCAAGTTCTCCTATAATTTTTGACTCTTGTTAATCTATATTAACGTATTTAGGTAATTCAGATTCTGGAGTATTCTGTACTAGACTGATACATAAGAGACCTCGCTCCATGTATGCTTTTTCTAGTTCAATATATTCTCCAACTTTGAAGGTTCGTGTAAAGCACTTACCACTCAAGCCTTTGTGAAGATAAATATCTTCGCTTGGTGACTGTTGCTTACGCTTGCCCTGAATCTGTAATACGTTCTTGTGTAGGCTGATTTCTAAATCCTTCTTATCCCAACCTGGTATAGCAAGCTCAATCAAGTAACCTGTTTCACCGGTCTTTACGATGTTGTATCGTGGGTAGCCATTGTCAAAAGTATTATTAAGGAACTGGTCGTGCATTCGGTCAAACCCTAGAAAAAATTTCGGCAGGTCTGCCATTGATAACTGCTGTGTAGTAGTCATTTTATATCTCCGTACGCCCTTTCGGCACGCTCTGTGTCTCCTCTCGGTAGACGGTTAAAAACAACGCACAGTTGCCTGTGCGCTGGTAGGTTACTTAGAGGTTTTCTTTACACCACTCGCAGGTTGTACTGCTTTAACGTATTTTACACCTCTGTAAGTTAGTTCTATGTTCATCGTATTTTTCTCCATTGTCCCCGAAGGGAGTCTGATTTCTTTTACGACTCTTTTAACGCATGAACCAATGCGAGCCCTTATAAGTGTGCTAGACTATAAATTAACGAAACTTTTACTGTTCTTTATCTTGTGGATATATAAATTCTTTATAGCCCTTTTTTAATTTAGGGTTATAATTATCTTCATGGTACCCCGCCTTTCTAGCCTCTTCAAGAGTATCCCAGAATAGTTTTTCTAGTTCTGGTTTGTCATGTGGCTTAGTAACGCCCTTGTACCAAGAAGGTTTCCAAGGCTGGGTTGACATATTTGTATAATGCAATAGCTTAGGAATTTTAACATCACCATCTAAGCAGTTCCAGGAAGGGCTTAAGTAGCCCATTATATTATTAGTCAAAAAAAATTTATAAATATCTTCGTGATATGTAGGGTTGCTTTTGTCGGGTATATCCCAGTCTTTAAATTTAGTGCAATCAAATAACATTACACAAGTCCTTCCTTCCCTAGCTAGGACAGGTTTATCGAACATAGGTAATTCATATAACTTGCCTATGTCGTAAAAGTTTAACATATCTACATCGGTATAGATGGCCTTGCCTTCATACTTACAATACTCTGGTATACCCCATCTAAAACCTGAAAAAGGTGTTGCCCAACGTGTGGTGTTAAAATTACTCCAGAAACTGCTGCTGTCATTAGTCTGTCGCATCCAAATAATTTCTAAGTCTCTATCAGTGTTTTTTCTTAAAGTATATTCGTATGCGGCTTCTGCTAGCCGGTCTTCTCCGTTTGCGGAGGTTCCTATAAATAACTTTATCTTTTCCATTAGTAACTTAAGACTCCACGCTTTACAAGCTCATTCTTATACTTGTTCTTTAGCTTTGGCTTTGTGTTATCGTTCTCGTATGCTTTCACGATCTCCTCTGTAGGAGTAGCGTGAAGGTAGAAGTGTCTCTTACCTACGATTTTACGATTTACAATTCTGTTTTCTGATCCTTTAAATTTAGCTGGCATTTTTATGTTCCTGATTATATTCGTTTTTGAGTAAGTTAAAGGCGTTTTCTGCAACACCTTTATTGTATGTTGTTAAGTACACTGTATATGTGTCTTGCACTTTATATTTTGTATCTGCTACTAGTCCGTCATTATATTCGATAATTTCTAGCTTATTCTTCACTCTCTACCTCTAGCATTCCCTGATCGACTAAGTGCTCGATCGTTGTTTCGATACCTTCCTGTCTACCTAAGTTATAGCTCGTCATACCACAACCAATGATACAGAATATAAATATAGCAATTTCCATCATAGTTCATCTCCGTTCTTGGATTTGTATTTCCATCTCAGAATGAGTATTATACGCACAAATAAGCACACAGTCAAGAACTTTTTCTCAAATCCTGAATAATTTTCCAGTCTTTAAGCTGGGATTATACACCAAAATAGCTCATCTGTCAACAACTATTTTTGAGGAGTTAGAAAATAATACTTGACAAAAGACCTTCCATTCGATATAATACTCGTCTATGAAAAAATATAAAAAGCAACCTTGGACAGTAGATGAACGCAGAATCTTGTCTGAGTACTACTTTACATTGAATTTAGAGGATATGGCTTTCATGCTCCCCAATCGAACGGAGCAGGCTATAAAGAATCAAGTTACTTACTTACGTAAGAGAGGTTACAGGTTTAAGAATGGGAACTAATGACATAGTCGCGATAACGCTACTACTCGTCTTTCTTTGGTGGTATACCAATGAAGATTGATGTACGCAACGGAAAGGTAGACCAAGCTCTACGAAAGTTCAAACGCAAGATTATGGACGACAATCGCCTATTTGAATACCGAGAACGAGAATACTACGAGAAGCCTGCTCAAAAGAAGAAAAGCAAAAAGAAAGCCGCGATTATGCGTGAGAAGAAAAGACAGGAAAAGTTTTGGAAAGAACGTAAATAGCACTTGACAACCTGCTCAAATGGGCGTATAATACTTTTATAAATCGGAGAAAACACAATGATGAATTTAAGCATTAGCAAAAACGTACCAGACCAATACATAGATTTTATTGATAACTGCGTGAACGCCTTGTTTCCCAACAACACTACGCCGTATGAAATTTTTATTAATTTTGATAAATTTGTAGATGATGATGGAAGTCATGCAGGGTTTTGCATGGGTGATGAAGAAGAATCAGTAGTAGATATTGCTACACACCATGTATATGAATGTGGTGAAGAGGCTCGCTATACACCCGTAGAGATTGCACAAGCTCTAGCACATGAACTGGTACACGCAAAACAATTCGCAAAAGGTCAGATCAATATGGTAGACCATGTATGGAAGCATAACAAAGAAACTATTGACTGTACTGGACTAGAGTATGCCGACACTCCTTGGGAGGTCGAGGCTTATGCTTATGAAACTATATTAACTGACCTATTCTGGGAGAACAACTAATGGGAGTACTAGATATTATTATGAGCACAGCATTATTACTTATTATGGCTTCAGGAGCTTACTGCCTTTTTGAACAAACTAAGTACGAACAGAAAGAGTGGGAGAAGCGTAGAGATGAGCGCAAAAGAAACGACTAAACAATGCCCGAACTGTGGCAATACACACTTAATTTTATTAACCAGTCTGCAACTCAAGTTATGTACAGACTGTAGAACGGAGATACCATGGTATTTGGACGAAGGTCAAAAACCTCTACTGACGACTTAGACAACTGGTCTGAGATATTAGATGTTTATTGGGAGTTTTTAGAGAGCCTTGATTGCGGTACTAGAGTATACCTACCACTTTGGGACAAAGAAGGTGAGATCGCAGATGTAATAGAAGAGAGGGTCTGCATAGAGGGTATACTGCCAAACAATGAATGGCTAGATGTTAATCCCTGGGAGTTTAAAATATTATGACACCGCAAGAAATTGTAGACTATAAAAGACGTTGGATGGGAACTGCTCGTCATGAGACGAAGATTCATAGTGACTATCATAGTGCTACACGAACGTGGTTAAAGGATCATGTACCGAAGCATCAGTATCATGTACAAAAATGGACAAATGTATACGAGTCAACAGTAATTTTTGAAGATAAAAACCACCAAGAGTCGTACTTACACTGGTATGGTGAGAAACGTGCTTAGTAAGTGGTGGCGTATCTGGGCAAAGTCTCTTGGCGAAAAGGTAGGAGAGACAGATAAACAGGCGAACGTAGTTGCTGGAATAAGAACATTCTGGTGGCTAGTTCATATTTTTACGTGCTTTATGATTATACTAGGCAACGCAACAAACTTGGGGTGGTTAAATTGAAACAACTGGTTATCGCAACACCAAAAGGCTACAAACCTATGCCTTCAGAATGGGTTTATATGACAGCAGAACAAAAGATTGAATGGTTAGAAGATATGGGGCATACCGACCTCGACGATGATTTTACTATCGAGGCGAGTATACAGGCAGTAGCATGAGCCTAGTAAAGAGAGACGGGCAGTGGTATTATAGAAACTGGTTAGGGCTAATGCAAAGTCCTTACTTTAATTCAGAGGCAGAAGCCAAAGCGTGGAAGGAGAAGTTCAAATGAAACTAATTGAAGAAGCAGGACGCTGGTATTGGATAAATAATAAAGACGTTATCCTTAGCCCTCAGTTTGATAGCAAGGCACATGCCGAAGAATGGTATGGATTGCATGACAACTGGCTAGAACGCCCAGCTATATTATTATAGTTCTTGACAGTTTAGGTGATTTGGCGTATAATACTCTTATAAATTGAAAAACAAAGGATATTTTATGCAACGAATTAAAAACTTCTTACTCCGAAACAGCGGATCAATTACTCTTGGTTTAGGTATATGCAACCTGTCCATCTGGACTCTTGCAGACCCTGCTGTTTACTTTCTTGTTACTGGTCTACTGCTTTCTGCTGTAGGCATGATTCAAATACTTTCGGAGGGTTTCGATGAGGCTCAATGATAAACCTACATGGAAACAACAGCTTCTTATCAATACAATGGAAGAGTGTGGAGAATTGACACAAGCCTGTAGTAAAATACTACGCTTTGGGTTCGACCCAGAAAAGGTTGATGCGTTAGCAATAGAGTCAGCAGACCTCCTTTGTTTAATAGATCTAATGGTGGAGTTTGGTTGGATAACTCAAGAGCAGTTAGACAATCGTATTCCAATTAAAAGAAATAAACTAAAAATATATTCGGACATACTACGATGAGTAGAACACATGGCGGTAAAGGAAGTAAAGCAAGACCTAAGTCTGTCGAAGCAGAACAGTTTGCAGACAACTGGGACAAAATATTTAACAAGTCAGCAGTAGACGATGCTGCTGATGTAATGAGTGGGACTGATCCCGTAATCGAGAACTACGACCCCGTAGAGATTTTAAAAGGAACAAAAACTATGCAATTTGATGATTTATTTGAAAGTACCAACTTTGAACTTGCAGGTGACTTTATGAGTTCCTTCGGTCAAGAAGTTCTTACAGAACCTACTCTTCCAGAACAGAACCTAGCCAAGCTACGACTAGAACTGATTCGAGAAGAAGTTGAAGAACTCAACGTAGGTATCGAAGGAATGGATATTGTAGAGATTGCAGACGCACTGACTGACATTCTCTATGTAGTATATGGAGCAGGTCATGCTTTTGGTATTGACTTAGACGAATGTTATCAAGAAGTGCATCGTAGCAACATGAGTAAGCTAGGAGCAGATGGTAAACCTATCTATCGAGAAGATGGAAAGATACTCAAAGGCCCTGACTACTTTCACCCTAACTTAAAAGATATACTAGATGGAGCATTATAAAATGTTTAACAATTATGAAGAAGTTGATAACACCTTTGAAGTCACAGTCGCAGACAATGGCTTCGTACTTAAATTTAACGCCAAAGAAATTGGCAAAGACGACTCATGGTCTAGTGACGTCAGCTTTATCTTTAGCGATATTGCTGAGCTTAGTTCAGCCATTGATGCCCTCAAGGAACTTATGTAATGAAATACGTTTTAGTAGTAACAAACCGAACTGCCACCTCAAAATATCTAGTAGCTTTAGACGACGACCAAGATATATCAGTGGCGGAAACTAAAGGACTTAATAACAGTGTTCAAGATGTTGAAATGACCCAACCTGTTAGCACTCTTGTATCTTCGGCAGAGCTTACAGACGAGCAACTACTTTCAACTGCAAATGCAACCTCAATATTAAGTGGAAAAAATCTAGAGAAAGTTAAAGAGCTAGTAGAAATAGAATCGGGAAAACGCGAACCAAACTATGATTAAACAAGAGTTCGAGGTATTTACTAATAAGGAAAAGAAGTTTGTTATTGAAAATGTACTCAGTTCTCATACTGAGTACATGAATGCTCGCCATTTAGGAACTGATGGCGCTTCGAAGAATAAATGGAACTATCATGATAGAACTATTGTAGAGCCTGGTATAGAATACGATCACCCTATGATGTGTCTACGGCTGGTACAACGAAACAACGATGAAGAGGGCATACCTTGCTCTGATCTATGGAGTTTCTTTGAGCCTATCTTTCATCGTATTCGTAACAGTATGAACCTACCCTTCTCTCATGTATTGAGAGCTAGTATTAATCTCACCTTTCACTCTCCAAAACTGCATGGAGCTATTCATCGTGATCACTACTCTAAGTCTCACCATAATATGATACTGTGCCTTACTCCTATATCTCAAGGAGGTACGTTTATTTTTGACGATGAACATAACATACTAGAAGAAAGTAGTGCTACTGCTTGGTCTGCCACTACTTTTGGAGGTTTGTGGCACGCACAAGGTTTTTGTGCACCAGATGAAACTCGTGCTGTAGCTGTAATCACTTGGGAATAGTCTACTCCTCGGAAAAATAAATTATGATTCACAGCACAATAAATCTACTTTTTCAACCAAGTAAATCCAATGCACCTACTCAAAAATTAGACCTTTACAAATTTGAAAAAGTGTGATAAAATATACTCTATATTGATAGACACTAAGATCAATTACAATTCTTCACAACTAACTGCTAGTGATGTAACATAGTGATATTTATGCAATTGTCTTCTCTCGGAATTAAAGGAGAGAGAATGACGAATCCATAAGATTATTACGTTGTTGTTACAAACTAGCAATAACCGCACTACAAATTACACATCAACCAAGTGATTATCTGATCAATTGCTAATGACTATGATAATTTACTATCCTTTATTAAGACTGCTAAGGTCTTAAACAATCAAATACTACACTTACATCTTATTTTTCCAATCTGTACTATGCCCACAATTGTGCCCAACCGCAAATTTTTTGTTTCTTAAACTGTACAATGTATATTATATGAAACACTTTTCCATAATTGTTCTAGATTGATCCTCTACCCATGTAATTTCACTAGATATAAAAAAGCCTCAACCAGTTTCCTAGTCAAGGCTATTTACATTACACCCGCAGCGGGGTCAAGATAACTTACTATAATCTCTACTTTCAGGGTAAGGCATCTCTCCAGAATCCCACCATGCAGATACTACTTCTGGTTTGTCACTGGTAACAACCCAGAACAATATATCAGATAGGTACAACGCAATATTATTATCATCATGTATCCAACTGCTTCTTCTTTCTGTCACGTATTATCCCTCTTACGTTCTGTTGTGCCAGGGTTCTCTACTTCGCTCTGCACCCGTAGCTTGTTCCAGCGTTTTGAGAGCTGACTTTGGGCTTTTGTCGAGACCCAATAGATTCTCAACTTCAATTCCCAGATTTTCAGCAATGTTATTAACGAGCTCCACTTTCGTGATAGGAGCTTCCCCACTCTTGTTAGTATAGACTGCACGTTGATACACTCCTTCTCTACTTAACTTGCCGATGATCGACTTTACTGTTTTGTCATACTTTTCTGCTAGTAATACTACTGTCTCCATGCACGGGTTCTCAGTGTACTTCTCCACTAGAAAAGCAGTTATTTCTTCTGTATAATTCATTCCCATATCCCCAATATTCTCATAATATCAATAGGTTCGCAACTGTACTTCTTTGCTATAACGTGTACTGATACGCCACGTTCCCACTGTGTTCTTATGTCTTCTACTATTGCACTCATTATCTGCCTCCAAAAATTGCTGACGATATTCCTACTGTAAATGCCCAAACTAGGAACGATACCATGACATCTAGCACTTCTTCTGCTTGAAATGCTCCATGAACACACATAACAGTTACATATGCAACCCACACTAGAAACACTATGCCTTTAAGCATTTCCCCTATTTCACTCATTTATCTTCACCTAACCACTCTAGCTCAATACCCTCTTCTGTTTCAGTTACTTTAACATTGGTACTGTAAGTAAGAAGCAGAGGATCTACACTTTCAATACCTACTAGAGGTACATACTGTTTAAGAAGGATATCAAGTTCGGTTTCTAACTCTGTAGCAGTCATCTCAGAAGTGTGTAAATCTGCGTGAAGTTCATCAAGCTCTGAGTATTTCACATCTAAACTGTCCATAAGATCAGTTAATCGTTGATGTAAGCTCGCTGCTTTGACTTCTTTGGTAGGAAACTTAGTTACGTTGGTCATTTACATACTCCTTTTTAGAATTTATACGAGTATTATACGGAGGTTTGGGGAAATTGTCAAGAATTTTTTAAGATGATGTGATCATTTATGATAGTTTTTTCGTTAGAACGTGGACAAAAATATCATAAATGATATAAAAAAATGCCCTCGGCTGACTAGGCACAAGGGCAAGGACTTTTTAATTAGGGTTGGAAAATAGACCGCCTCGCTATTAACCTCGCAGCTCTCTAATACTGCACCTCAGTTTTGCTTTTTTAGGGAATAAAGGGAACAAACAAAATACCTACCTAAAACAAACCTTGATAAGTTCGGTACTATCAGACCCCTTCCTAGCCATACGCTTTATACTGCCACTAGGTAGGTTGGCAGTTTGGGAATGACTGTATCAAAGATACCTGTCCCTTCCCTCACTTTTGAAACATAATTATACTAATATTTAACCAAACCGTCAAGAACTATTTTTTTACTGCTCTCAATAAATTCCTTTCTTCCATCATAGTAGTCTTTATCGCTTTTCATTTCCTGTACGTCATCAACCTCATAACAGACAGGATTAGTGAAATCAGCTGTTAAATCCTCATCATAGATTCTATCAATAGCTTCTTCTTCAGTAGCAGCTTCCACTGTGAATGCGTGAACTACTACTTCTCTCATGTCTATTTGAAATCGTGGCATTACTGTACTCCTGTCATTAGGGCGAAAACTATCAGTGCCGTAGGTAACAGCACTGCAGTTTCATGGTCGCGAATAAACTCTCGTATCATTATCGTGCTTGTACT
>Ga0209092_10002172_pt1 | contig 18242 bp, 14 predicted proteins | sample FraStrMetagenome_FD_187446 | JGI IMG/M metagenome (GOLD analysis project Ga0209092, IMG submission 187446) | Marine eukaryotic phytoplankton communities from Arctic Ocean - Fram Strait ARC3M Metagenome (SPAdes) (version 2) | ecosystem: Environmental > Aquatic > Marine > Oceanic | place: Fram...
GCAAAGGATAAATTAAAACGTAATAAAAAGAGGGACAAGCCCACTTGTACTTTGTAGTGTTAACTTTATATTTATTTTGAAGATTTGTTGTTATATTATTTCAACTATTCCTTTTAATTCCGTGTACGAGTCATTGTCACTCAATCTGACGATAAGTATTGGAGAGCATAACCACCATCATTACCTTCTTCATATATTTTATCACACAGCTTATGATAATAAGGAATTAGGAGGAAAAAGGATGCGGAGCGGTATTAATATGGAAAAGGCATACGGAGGATTATTCCATGGCCGTATTGTCAAATTTTTTGTTGTGAAACTTTAGATGCGTTTTTCTCGAAATTCATTTTGTCCGTCCGTCCAGAAATGCCCGGTGATTATTGTATGACCCATATGTATTTTGTGCCGCTGTACATGGTCTTATTGCATGTTTTGTCGATGGGCATGCCAACTTTCTTGACTGTAAATGATTTCTGACCCTCACATTTAATTATCTACATTTTCTCATTTATAGAAAAAAATGTTAAAGGAATTCAATGGTAATTTCTTGGTAAGTGTATACCAAGGGTGTATACATATACTTGAATCGAAGTGTTGGATACATGTATATGTAGATGAGATTTATTCTATAGAGGGGAATACACGGATCACATTATTGGTACTACAGAGTTGAATTGCGACAGGAAAAATCGATAGCATTGTCGATATATGAAAATATTATGGTTTAGTGGTTTCGAATGAATCATCTACAACGTACCTGGTAGTGGTAGATGGTAGAGTCTACATATCATCTACCACTACATACTGTCGTGAAGATGTAATAACGTACTTAAAGCACTTTTTCTGGTTCTCTTCTTGCCTATTCTTGCGTTTTGACAGGAAGAATATGTATCGTGGAAAAAATGGTACTTTCTTACGGGATTGTCAATCGACCTGCTCGGTGCTATACATGTAAAAAGAAGCCTCACAAAATATCATAAGCCAAAATCGCATTTCATAAGGGAGTCATGTATATTGGACTGAATTACGATGAGAAAACGTCGCTTTTCGTTTCTTCAAACGAAGACCTGTTTCAAGAAGAAGTATTACTAGCGAAGGTACTTGATGATTGCGGATTATCTCATGAGGAGTTTTATGACGAGGGTAACGTTACGATATACAATCGGAATATGAAGAAAGTTTATGCGAGCTACAAACACGTACTTGGTACGAGATTCAGTTTCGTGAAATCAATAGGGATATTGGACCACGACTACAATTACTACGATTGTACTCTCTCGTTACACATTGCGGCCATTGAGGCAAGCCGTAAGTTGCGCAGGTGGTCTGATGTCAATCTATTTTTAAGTGAAATGCCTCCTTCCGTTGCAGCCTTTGCCATATACTTACAAGATGGATTTTACGATACGACTCCACTTCATATTGCGGCAGTTAATGCTCCATCTACAACGATTGAATTAATGATAAAGCTGTCTCCTCTATCTGTTAGAATCTGTGACAGTAATGGTTGGACCCCTCTTCATCGTGCTGCATCTAATAAAAATGTTGACGCGTGTGAGCTTCTGGCTGCCGCTTTTCCTGAAGCATTACTTCTGAAAAATAATCTTGCGTTTCCTGTCACTCCTCTCGACTATGCACAAGGATCTTTTACGGGCGTTGAGTCGAAAAAATTACAAAGAGCAATGTTCAGAGGTCCCATAACTCGTTTATGCAGTCCACAGTTTCATAATATTGGAGATATGGCTATAGACGATGCTGAATACAAAACATTAGCAAATCCATTATCATTGATTTTCATAGAGGCGAGATACGACTGTAGAATTTGGCTCGATGTGGAAAAGTTCGTGACAGAGCTTACTACACATGAGAACCTTTATCGAGCAATATTCTCCCATTTTGCAGCTCAGAACGGTTATATCGGTGACAGCAACTTACAGATCATCTCTGCTGCACCTGCTACACTTAAAATTTGCATTAAATATTTATGCGATGGGGACATGAGAGGTTATCAAAACTTTATTCAAGTTCAGAAGCAGATCAAAAATATTTTTGGTAACCTTGAATCGAAAAATATTTTCAAACACCTCGAAAGCGTTGTACTAATCTGAAGTTGGATTTTCCGAAACTTTTCTTTTGTCAACCTTATTCCGACTTAACGTTCATATAATTGCGGACTGTATCTGAAAAAGGTCAGCAATGGTGTAATAGATCGACAAACGAGAAAATGATTGCACTCTTTATAATCGTCAATTTGTAAGATACGATTACAATGTTGTGTGCTTATGCTCTCTTCATAAAATGAAAATGCGCACGTAAACTTTCCCAAACCTTGCCTGCATTCCAACTAAGCTTTTAGTAATAACATGAATCATTAGATGCTACTTGTAAAATTCGTTAGCCTGCTTTTACTACGCGGGCAGGTCAGGACGCAGAAATATAATTCAAAGTTACTTTAATACGCTCAATCGTAAAATTCAAGGTCCCGTTCAATTGACCTTCCGTATAATATGTAAGCTTTTTAAACCAACAGATGTAATCACAAAAAAAATCCTATCAGAAGATAAAGCTTCAAAAAAGCACGTAGCGCATTAATGAAACTGCCGTAACTGCCGGTCGGTGACTCAACATCAAGTAACGGACAAAGATATATAGGAGAACAAATATTATCTTGAACATAAATTTTTTTTAATCTGTATATAATAGTAGTGGGACTTAGGTGTATTTCTGAAGATGACACTTTTGACTTATACTTTATATAGAATTTTTGCGCATTTGAATTCCATATTATAAACTTATTCACCATCTTTCTGAAGACAAAACAGATTGATTCTACTGAGATAGTCTCCGTTCATCGACGAAACGACACTGCTACAAACAAGGAAACCTAAGATTCTTCTTAAAAGAAATCATCCTCGAACTGCTCGCCAAATGCATCATAATTATCATAATTTTCACTTTCGCCGTAAAGCTCATTTTGAATTTTTTTCGCTTTTGCCTCAGCAGCCTTATCCTTTTTCTTCTTTTGCGCTTGTCCCTTCTGTTTTTTCTTCGTCGCCAACAGCTTGTCGTTTTTGATCACATTGCAAGTTTTAATGATATCTGTTATTTCTTCATCTCCAAGAACATCCTTACATTGCTGTAGCGCTTCTTTCAAAAAAGTTGCCGCAAGGTGAGCCTTCCCGTGTCCCTTTACGCATGCACCGACCTTTCGAGCATGTTTCAAATGATCTGTCAGGTCCTTCATCACCAACTTGTCTCCTGCATAAGCTACTTTACTAGCAGGACCTGAACCAACAGCATCAACACCTCCGAATAAGTCGTTTGTAATATCATTATCTGCTTTCTCAATTCTTTCTCGTTCCAACTTCCTACGTTCATCGGGAGTCAAATTCTCCTCCAGCTCTGTCTCAATCTTCAGAGCCTGACGAGCAATCTCTTCTTCTTCCTTTCTCGCCTCAGCCTCAGCCTTCTTTTTAGCCAATGCTTTACCCTTACTCTTTAGAACAGCTTTTTCTCTTGCATCAGCCTCTGCCTTTTCCTTAACTGCTAGATCCTCCTCTTCGAAAACTGGGACTTCGACCTCCTCTTCCTTGTTCACGTTGAGGTTGTTCAGGCGAGCATCAAGTTCGTCGTCCGAAACGTCCCAATCATCTCCATCGCTATCGTCCCAAGTGTCTGCCATGATTGAATTTTTAATGTGTAGATTTCGTCAGAGAATAACAGAGCAAACCCGTAGCGTTCTGGGATATTTTTGAGTTTAGTGTGTGGCTGAAAAATAAACATCGAAAAGAGAAAATTCTCGATGTAGCGTGCGTGGGCTTTCGCGGATGTCGTATATTCGAACCTTTGAGTAGCTAGTTTAGAATAATAAGGTTGTGGAAGGCGATAGAGCAAGTTACAAGAGTAGATACACAGTGTTGAAAAAAGTTTGAAGGAGAGAACGCGTTTATTTCGTAGTCCCAGAGTCAGAATTGAAAAAATCAAGAGTTGTTAAACAAACGAAGTATTTGAAAAATTAAACAAACGAAGTATTTGAAAAATAAAAACAAGTGATGATGAAGAAAATTTTCGGAATAATTAAATATCTTCTCTACAGAGCCTCCACGCAATGATATTTGGGTTTCGGATCTCTCGCCAAACATAACAAGCTAGCATATAGTTAATAAAACGGTGTAGGCATGTAGTATTACGTTATCTTCACTAATATGCAGTGCATACACAATGGAAACGTATAGAAAATAATCAGATAAATGTTCCTATCACACGCCTGGAAATGGTCTAATATGTTTAGTGCGCACTATCACTCAAAACACTTTGTGATTCCATTATTCGTAGGAAACCTCATCTATACCTCCACTCAGATCACAAATTTCACAGAAGTTTGATCTGTCATAAAAATCGTTTATAGCCCATTTTTCACATGTCATCATATGTGTGGTTGTACACTTATACATCAAAAGCATTCCGTAGTTAATGCAGAAGATACAGCTACAAGAAATAAACAATGAAATTATAATTTGATGTTCTTTTTCAAAGCAGAGGAGTCACCTATTACGGCGGCGTCCTCGTGCTCTCAATTTGATCATATTATGATTTCCTCAAAAATGTATTATGACGACACAACAGCCATCTTACTGTACATGCACTTTACATGCAAACATGCACCGTGCTATTTTTATTCGCTGAAAGCTATCTTCTATCTTTACTCTTTCAAAATTACATTCAGCGGACCTACCGTATCATCTAGATTACACTCAGTCATTGCTCCGAATCGTTGCACCAATCACATCCCTACTGCCATTATTGTACGACCTGTTCGTGAACACCTCTTGACGTATTACCATATCCCTCCACTCATTTCGAAAGTAAGTGTTGCCAATCCCGCCTATACCATACGCAGGTGCAATTCGAGAAACTCGCGCACCTAAGATACTGAAAAAATTCTTTCCTAAAAAGCTGATTCTTTCCATTGTTGCGCTCGCATAAGACAGATTTTTCAAAGGCCGGTTGTAAAAGTCCAATCCTAAAAGTTGAACCGGGCCGGCAATCACCTGTGTTGCTACAGGACAGAAAAACTGGGAAATCTTCGCAGCTTGCGCTCTGTCCTTGGCATAGGGAGTAAACGAATCTGCCACAAGGTCTGGCAACACGAATGAAGAACCAACAACCATACAATCTCGCAATCCCCAAAGACCATATGTTATTAATGGAACTCGTGCAGCAGATCCGCTCGACCCAAACATGGTCGCATAAGCACGATCTTTAAGCATGGTTGAACCGGAATTCACCGCAGTAGTAGCAACAAACAAGCCAGCCTTGGCTTCGTCAGGGCTTACCTCATCCATGTGCTCAGTCGTGATGGTCCTAACAACATTGGCAGCAGTGTAGGTAGCAGCATATACGCCCCACATCATTAAAAACATTGGACTACGGACGTAAGATACAGGATTGCGTGCCATGCTGGTAACGCTCTCAACAGCAGACAAAAGTACACCATGCGTGCCAGCAGCACGTTGCACAATGGCCTTATCCACAACCGTCATGAATGGAGCAACCATAAATGTCACTCCGCACGCGACCACTACGTCGCCAAGTAGATTTTTGCGAAGCAAATCTCGGTCTCCTGTTATTGAGAATTTGGATCCGGACGATGATTCTTCACAGACTTTGGCTGATGTTGATCCTAACAACGCAGCTGAAGAAGAAAGCATTCTCCCCGTCGTATTGGCAGCGCCGCCATCATCTGTGGTGTCTCCATGTTCTTTCATCCTCGGAACAAGAGTATTATCGTTAGTCTCATACCAAATAATGAGAACACGGGGTCCGCATCTATGAATTGGTTCGTGCGTGGAAACAAATTGGACTTCGATGCACACATCACAGAATTCCAACAGGCCATTGCAATTTGCTCCCTCACATAACCACGACCAAACGAGCACTTCAGAACTTTCGGGCGAAAAACATCAGGTGGCAGAATTCCGTGGTTGCTGCGTCATCTCGAGAACTGTGATATGCGAAGTCTTTGCTGCCCAACCAAAGTATCCGGACAGCGGTGCTGCGTGCTGCGAAACCATAGCGTGAGTGACGGACGGATTCCATGGAGGATGCATTGGACCCAAGAATGCGTCGCACACACAAAACGTTGGACCGATTATTCTTTGTCTGGGCTGGGTGTCAAACAACATACAACTCTTGCAATTCGCAAATTGCTGATTTTCTAGAATTTTAAAAAGGTAATCAAAATAATTGATAGAATTTTTTTTATGTTTATTGGTATTGGGATGAAAGGCGCTATCTCTTGGTAGGTCATCCCGATAAATTCATTTATCAAGCCCATACATGTTGAAAAGAGTTGAAAGAAAAGTTGTGCTATTCATATTCAGTCCAAGGTACACTCGTACATATTTTTATACATGTAGTCTCGTACACATTTTAGTTACGTAGCGCACTCATAATTATGACCCTATTAGCTAAACTATCTTTTCCCGTTATATTTTTAGATTCAAAACTATGTCTGTGCCTCAGGCCTCTTCCAAAATCATTCTCAGAGCAGATGAGACGACGACACCAAGTAATCGTAGGAGAGAGGCGGATGAAAAAGGCGAAGCAACAGAATCAGCCCTTCCAATGAAAAAGAGACGGGCATCAGGGGACAGCGGTGCACCGGGTGCGAAACAGATGAAACATGACGATTTGGAGGAGGGGAAGTTTCCTCAAGACGAGACAGTTTCGGAATCTGAGGCTGATATTGCTATCCAAGACGAAGATGTTGACCACAGAAGTCAAAAGAAGAAGTCACGAAAATCGGTTGGAGTTCTTGAATCTAGGTGGAGAGAAAACTTGAACCTTTTACGGGAGTATCGAAAAATTCACGGAGATTGTTTGGTACAGAAATCGTCCTACTTCAAGTTGGGTAAATGGGTGGTGAGTAATCGCAGCTTTGTATGATACTTTTTCATTTGCTCTTGGGATGCGATTCTTTTGTCTGAACCTGATTTCATGTTGTTTTGAGATAGGCCCGACAGCGGCAGGAGTATAAACGGTATCATCAAGGTGCCAAGTCATGTATGACAGAAGAACGAATCGTGCTTCTCGAGAATGAAGGTTTTGTATGGGTTGTACGAGAGGTAGGAATAAAATATTTGGACATTGATATCTTCTCATCTGCCTCTTGTATTCATCCACATTTCTTCTTTAGCCATATCAACAGGTGCAATGGGAACAGAGATATAGCGAGTTGAGAATGTTTAAGGAGAAGCATGGAACAACGAGTGTTCCCAAAAACTCCCCAGGTTCATATCAATTAGCCCTTTGGTGTATGAATCAACGTCAAGAATATAGAAAACGTCTCGAAGGAAAGAAACATAAATTAACTGAAGAAAGAATTACGAAACTAAATTCGATTGGTTTTGTGTGGGCCCTTAAAGGTAAATTTGCATCGACTTTTGACGCGAGGCTCGAACAACTGAAGAACTACAAAAATGAATTTGGAAACTGTGATGTTCCTCGCCGCATAAGGAAGTATCCTTCCTTAGGAGAATGGTAAGGATTGTTGTGAAAATTAAATTGATATGGTATTCTTTACAAGAAGATCTTTTTGAAGGTAATTCGTTATTTTTCGATTCAGGGTCAGAAAAATGAAAAATTCGTATGCAGGGCTGATTGAAGAAAAATTGAGCAAAGAAATGATTGAGCGCCTACAGGAAGTGGGGTTATTTAAAGAGTGTCCATCATCGCCCACATGGTATAGTCGCTTTGATGAATTCGTTCAATACAATATCGACAACGGCGATTGCCTTCTTCCTTTAGATTACCCAGATAATCCGGGTCTTCGAGAATGGGCTAGTGCCCAACGAGAAGAGCAAAAGAAGTGGATGGAAGGGGGAAAGACAAGTTTGACAGAAGATCAGCTAAATAAGCTTCAAAGTCTGAATTTTGAATTGCCTGCTACTCAAGATGGGGAAACAGGAGATTCAAAATTAAGTAACAACTCCGAAAATTGTGAGCGCGTTCTTGATCATCAAAACCATATAGAGCTCTAGTTTATTATTCATGTGTAAATATCAATATTTACTTTCCACGTGAAAAATGCCGTTGAAATTAGAATGCTACTGCTCACATTTCGAGCAAAAACATTCTAAGGAAGGGCTTGATAGAGAATAACAGCAAAGTTTTCAAAACGAGTAATTTCTTATTAATTTATATTGATAGGTGTTATGTGAATCTACCAGAGCCATTTTATTTCATTTTGTTTACCGATATCATCTTACGAAAATGTCCTGTCTCGACACAATTTCCAAAAATTCTTCAGGAATTCTGTCAGTAAGGTCTTTCTCTTTTTTTTTTAAACTGTATGCTTTTATTTTATTAACTTCTACTCTTGTACCAGGTATAAATTACTTTGTAGTTACAACTCATCCTCTTCATCAGCTTTGTTAACTGGAAGGTTTGATCAGCCCATCCGATATTGTGCTGTTGCGATTGGCTATTTGATGAAACATTTGTTATGTTCTTCATCGCAAAAATGTTATGAATAAACAATCTTGACCATGTTGCTAAGGTGTTCGTAATCTTCACCACTATTAAAATGTAATGTTGCTATTTCTACTTTTTATATTTATAGTTCACCATTTTATCTATCTATCCTGAAAGTTTACTGAATAACAATCTCCTTAGTTGATGTCTCTGCTGTACAGCTGATATCAACTGGTGGACGAAGTTCACAGCATGCCTCAACAGCAGCATGTATCTTGTGGGTCTCGAAATCATTGATAAGATCCATATTGATAGCATTGCCATTATCCACAGCGGTATAGGCCAATTGGTCCAAGATGTAGTCGAATCTGGGAGCCCACTTCCTGGAACCAGTCTTTGCAGTGAAGGAGCAGTTATCAACCATGAAGGCGACTCCTCTGTAATGCATGTAAGGGCAGAGGGAATCAACGGCTTCGATGACACTCTCATTTACAATCTCAGAATAGCGGTGTCCTCCACGAAGAAGAACATCAATCTGGGCCATCATAGTGGCGACATACACACCAGCGGTGAAAGGGTTGAGCGGGATCTTATCGTCATCACGTTCAGCACGAACCTTCTCTCCAACAATCCAAGTTTCTGTTCCGTCAATCTTTCCAACGGGGAACTCATCAACACGATCTCCGTGCATGACAACAGTACGAATCTCGTTTCCACTCTTCACTTCATCGTATATTTCCTGCAAAATTTCCTTAGCAGGTTTGTAAGATGCAGAATAAGCAGTCTGGAATGTCTTCTTGTCCTCTTCGTTCAGTCCATCATATAAGGCTTTGATACCCTGAGTACTGATGATCTTAGTGATCTTGCCGGTAATACTTTCACTGGACTCAATGAAAGCCTGTTCAGGAGACATTCCCTGACGCTGGTATCGGCGGTAAAGTGTTTCAACAATTCCGTGAACAGCTCCAAGCAAAATACCACGCTCACCATAGATATCACTGCGGTACTCGTCACGTAAAGTAGTCTCAAACATAAATGGGCTTCCAAGAGCAATACCCCATCCAAGTGCGACTTCAACAGCCTTTCCGCTAACGTTTTGATGCACACCGAAAGAAGCGTTAATACCAGCACCGTTGACCTCTTTTCCTTGTTCATACAGGCGACGTACACTAGGTCCCATACCCTTAGGACAGACGGCAATGACATCCATGTCCTCTGGGAAGCTCTCTCCAATTGAGTCAAGGTATCCAAGGAGGAATCCGTGACTGAGCCCGAGAGTGGCACCAGGCTTCATCGCATCAAAGACCTTCTTATAAAGCTTCGCCTGGGCGGCATCAGAGATAAGCAAAATGACCAAATCACTCTCACCGATAACGCTGAACATCTCACCAAGGGTACCCTCATCCTCTGAGAAGCCACATCCCTTGGCCTGTTCCCAACTTCCAGACCCTTCGCGAAGGCCGATGCTAACTTTAATATCGGAATCTACCTCGGCGAGAGAGTCGCGAAGATTTTGGGCCTGGGCAGGGGCCTGAGATCCCCATCCAATAACACCGATTTTCTCAATTCCCTCGAAGGCCGTTGGAAGCAAAGGGAAAAGGTCACGTCCACCACGAAGAATTGTTTCCTTGGTATCACTCATTTGAACATCCTCAGTCTTGAACACCGACGAGGTGAACCTTCATTTCATCAAACAACATACATAAGCAACACAAAGAATGAATTCTGTGAAAAGTAACATGAACACACTTACCCCATCTGCAAAGAGGCCTTGGGAACCTTGACATTGGTTGAGATTCCCTTGCTTACAAAAGCAGAAGGAGTGAAGGCTGCGGCAGTTGCGAAAACGGTAGAGAGGGCAAGAGTGGTGAACTTCATGATTGTAGTAGAGTGGTTAGCAACAGAAAATGGTCATATATTGGTGGTATGATAATTGCTTCTGTTCGTACATAGGCGAGACCTTCGTTGCATTCGAAGATTTGACGTACTACCCAAATATTTTTCATGTCTTGAAATGGTATGAAATCAACGGTGCAGAGGGTTTCACGTGGCAGTTCGCTGTGCAGTGTAGCATTTACAACGAACTTCACACTTTCTCTTCAGTGACATTGGACCTATCATATTGTAAACAGGACCCGTAAAAAATGTAAATAAATCATGTTTCAACCACAGTCTCAGCGGACGGAAGTATGCCTTCGAAAGTTCATACATTTCCAAAATGCCACATGAAATGCAGGCGTTTTTACCCTATTCTATATTTGTTGTTCGTTACTTGACGATAGAAAGATCGGTACGATTAAACTCTATCTTTATAATTTTGATACGAGTACTTGCAGACGTGACGACGAGGAACACAAGAATGAAAAATAGTTTTTTAGAATTTACTTTCCACTCCCCTTTTGCATATTATTGGCAAGAAAGAGTTTTCCAAAGCTTCCGCTTGAACTCTTTTCCATTTGGTCACAATACTGTCGGATTTGGTGATTGATCAATAAACTTTCCAGCCTTCTAGGTGTCGAGCCAGAATCCTCACCTTCATTTTGCTGTTGTTTCTTCTGCTGACGAACATAGTATTGAAACTTGTACTGTTCATTTGCCAAATCGTCAACCCAGTTACACATAAGCTCCAAATTTTTCTCAATGTAGGAATCCTTATCAAGATTGAATTGTTCGAAGTCGCAATTGAAGTGGTCGACGTTGCTCTTTTGACTGAGCTCATAGAGCATTGCAGTGGTTAAACCATTATTCTTCATGTATACCGGTATTTCCTCGAAAAATTTGCTTGGAGACAGAAAAACGTTCTTTTGCTGTGCAGATAGAAGCTCCATACATTCACGGCTTAATCTGTAAGCTCTCAGGACCAAATTCCCCTTGTTTGTTTGCTGCGGGTCATAAAGTAACACAACTGCGTTAGGACTCAAATCAGTCTGATAACCCTGCTGGTTTTCCACTAGTGTCGACGTGCTATACGATCCAGTGAGCATACTCTGGTACCAACCAACACAATTATTATCGACATTCACCTCCCTTAACATTTTCATCATTTCCAGCTGATACTCGTGACCGTCCATGTTTTTGTCGCCACCATTGTCCTTCTGTTCTGGGAATGGAAAGGCATGCGTGATCTCGAGTATGCCATCATCATCCAGCATCATACCCAACAAACTTCCCGTCACCATCGAGGGAAGTGAATCCTGGCAGTGCTTCACTATTTTCATCACAGCCTATCCAGAACAAAGCAGATATATTCAAAAAATCGGTTAACTGCAGGTCAAAACGAAACCTAAAACATAAGCGTTGAACTTACGAGTCCATCAATGTGCACGGCCTTAACCGTGCTTTCAGCGATAGTAGCGGCGGCATCTGTCATGATTGGTATGAGAATTTATTATTGTTTTTGAGACAGTGGAAAATCCTAGCGCTGAAGAGGATGATGTTTCACCAACCATACAGGAGATGAGATCAATAGAGACTTGGCTTCTTTTTTTTCTCATTCCTCTCCTCCGAACAACATTTTCGTGGGGGTTGTTGTAGCATGCGTGATGATCATTTGGGCATTGTTCGGGATTTACCATATGGACGTACAATTCGTATATACAGGTTCCTCTGTCTGACCGAATGTTGACCTGTGAAAATCGCTACCACGAGACGCGCAAAATTTTGAACGGATAAAATGAAAATGAGTACGGTCGGTGGATCTACTGGATCTACTGGTATTAATACATGTACGAAACATGAAACATCATCATCATCGATGCTTTGAGACTTCGCATGGATGGTGCAGAGTGCAGAGCCGCGCAATTTTTACGCTGTGTGGTTAAATCAAAATGTTCGCCCTTTTCTATTGTCACTCCATTTTCATGTTATAAGTTTACATCCATAGTACGTGCCTGAAATAAAGTACATGCACCGCGTATTAGTCAATATCTCAGGACCAACGAGCGAACGAAACAATGAGTGAAGAAAAAGCGCCAGTAGTACATTTAGATGAGAATGGCAAGCCTCTTTCCAAGAATGCCCTGAAAAAGAAGCTCAAGGCGGAAGCTGCAGCCAAGGCCAAAGCCGAAAAGGCTGCCAAGCGAGCTGCTGAAGCCGCGAAGAATCCTAAGAAAAAGAAGGAAGAAGAGGAAGAAATTTTTGATCCTTCGCAGTACAAAGAAGCTCGTGAGGCTGCTATAGCACAGATGCAAAGTAATGGAACTGATCCGTACCCGCATAAATTTCATGTTGACTACCGAATCCCTGAGTTCGTGGAGAAGTTCAACGCAGTAACAGAGAATGGATCGAAACTTGGCGACATCGATACTGTATCCATTGCTGGCCGTATTCATGCTATGCGTGGGCAGGGTAAGCTGTATTTCTATGACCTTCGAGGAGATGGTGCCAAGGTTCAGATCATGTCCGACTTAGGGTCCTACGAAAACGAGGAGGAATTCAACAAAATTCACAGAACAGTGAAACGAGGCGATATCATTGGTGTTGTCGGGCACCCCGGAAAGAGTAAGAAGGGAGAGCTTAGTATTTTCCCTACAAAGATTGTTCTTTTAAGTCCTTGTCTTCACATGTTGCCTTCGGAAAAGACTGGTGGGATCACCAACATGGAGACACGATACCGTCAACGCTACTTAGATCTTATTGTTAATTCAGATGTGAGAACTATTTTTGAAACACGTTGCAAAGTTATCCAAGGAGTGCGAAGATATCTAGATGACCGTGGTTTTCTCGAGGTGGAAACGCCAATGATGAACTTGATTCCAGGAGGTGCTGTTGCTCGTCCATTCATCACGCATCACAACGAGCTTGACTTAGATTTGTATTTGCGGTGAGATTATGTGAATAGTTTGATTTTTAAGTTACAGGTTGTGTCCTCTTCGTTCACGTTAACATTTTCTGTCTCGTTTAGAATTGCACCAGAACTTTACCTGAAGATGCTTGTTGTCGGAGGTATCGATCGAGTTTACGAAATTGGTCGCCAATTTAGGAACGAAGGAATTGATTTAACTCATAACCCTGAATTTACTACGTGCGAGTTCTACCAAGCTTATGCCGACTACAATGATTTGATGGATATGACGGAGGAAATGATTGCGGGTATGGTCAAGAACATTACTGGATCCCACAAGATTAAATACAGCCCAAAGCCTGGTGCACCCGAGATCGAAATTGATTTCACGCCTCCTTTCAAGCGTATATCAATGATAGAAGGTCTAGAAGAGGCTATGAACGAAAAACTTCCAAGTTTAGATGATCCTGACATTGATGAGAAGCTTATTGCATTGATGGAAAAGCATGGTGTCGAATGTGGCCTTCCGCATACAACAGCACGATTGCTCGATGCCTTTGTGGGCGATTTCTTAGAGGATAATATTACGAATCCGACTTTTATTACAGAACATCCCATCATCATGAGTCCCCTTGCGAAGCACCATCGATCAAAACCCTTTCTCACAGAACGATTTGAACTTTTTGTGTGTCAGCGTGAGCTTGCCAATGCTTACACGGAATTGAATGATCCAAAGATTCAGTACCAACGTTTCCTTGAACAAGCCAAGGCCAGCAGCAAGGGTGATGATGAAGCAATGGTTCTTGATGATTCTTTCGTTACTGCCCTTGAGCACGCCCTACCGCCAACAGGAGGATGGGGTCTAGGAATCGATAGGCTGACCATGTTTTTGAGCAACAAGAACAATATTAAAGAGGTTTTATTGTTTCCGGCAATGAAGCCAACGGATCAACAAATGTCTTTAATAGATCAAAGCATGAAAAAAGTGACTCTTGAGTAAACTTGCAAGAAGCTACATGGCGGGATTACATCCGAAAGGTGGAGAACAAATTGATTTAGTATTACTTTCTGGATAGCAAAATGTTATTATTTCATGTAATGCTTCTTTTTTTGAATAATAATAATTTTGTTAAATCATCATTGTGCAAATTTTGAAACCCAAACGAATTCGTTTATACCGTCGATGAGGAGGAAACTTTTGTAGAATCTCTTCCCAACGCGTTCTGTTGGACTAAATACCGCAAAAAGAAACTAAATATCACCTTTCAGCTAAGGTAAATATAGTTAATTCGTCTGATTACTAGTTCCAGGACTGTTTCCTATTGGTTTACCATCTAGAGTTATGCGCGTGATGCTATTCGATTCCTCGTTTACGCATAAGAGAGTATGCAGCTTCTCGATTGGGTTCGCGGTGGACTTGTTATACAGACTACAAACACCATATTCAAAATATTTTCTTGTTTTGGGTAAGCTGAAAACCGATTGAACAGGAATGGTGAAAAGAACTACAAATTCATTTTGTCGATTGAACAACAATGGTGAACACAACAATCACTGCTTTTCACGCCTCTTAATTTCTTCAAAAGCTTTTTGTAAGAAATCAACAACCTCGAAAATATCAGCGCGCTCGTCCGGATCATATTTCCAACATCTTTCCATTATTTCAACTAGCTTTCCCTCTGCAAATGATCTCGTGCGATACCGAGGATCGATGTACGATAGTTCCCTATCGATTGCACGCTTGTGAATGGCCTTGTCGTCATCTGTTTCATAGTATACCCATAGACCTGTTAGAAGTGCGTAGATATTGTTTCCCATACTCCATACATCAATTTTTTCGTTCAATCTAGAATCTTGAAATTCTTCCGGGGCTCGATACTAAAAGTAGATGTTAAGTTTTACACTAGTATGATATGACTAGAAAAATAAAATGTACTCACATTACCATCTAACCCCAGTTAAAATGATGATTATAAAGAATTATATCCAGATAGGCACATGATAAGTAGAGAAGTGGTGTAATATGCACGGTTTGGTAAAAAAAATTAAAAAAAGGATACAAACATAAGGTACTTACAGACAACTCCGTTGCGATAACGACAATATTGACCCTTTTCCTCATCAAATAGCATAACTTCTGCTCGATTGAAATCATTCAATTTCAACTTTCCATTGCTGTCAATCAAAAATTGTGAAAGCTGGATATCATCATGAACTATTACGCCATCTTGAAATCCGTGCAATTCGGCAATGCTCTTCGCCATTTCCAGCGCTAAACCAAGTTTCTCTGTAGGTTTATAATCGTTTTGAGGATTTACATCGTACTGATCTTTTAACCCATCTTCTTCATCTACAGTTCCAGAGGTAGGAATAACTGTGGTTTCCATGTCGTAATCTAACTTTTCTGTAATCACACCCAAAGCGCAATGTCCAAACATATCAACTATCCTCGGTGAAGACGTGAGCCGTTCCATTACGAGAGCATCCATACGTACGTTCTCAAAGAAATCGGTTTGAACTGAAATTAATCACGAGTGAATGAATTCAAAGAAATCAAATTTTCAGTGTTTCAAATTTTTTTGTGCGAACTTACTTGGGTGCTTAAACTTGCTCCCTTTCAAGACGAATTTTTGCTGCTGGTCGTCTTTGACAGCCCACACAGTCCTATAATAACCACTTCCTAATTTTTTCGAGTCGTCATGGGCCAAATCTAATTCATGAAATTGATTGCAGTTCGGAAAATAGTACTTATGCCACAATGTGCGTCTACACTTTCCGTGTAAACGTCTTGCCCTAACCACGTCATCATCAAACGCATAATATGAGTCCATATATTTACTGTTTATCTCCTTAGCTTTCCACACGTGACCCATTAACACATGTTCATCTTCTTGAACCTTCCTTCCTTTCACGAAGTTTTTAACAGGCCTTATCACAAGATCGCCAGTATCTCGTGACTTTTCACCGTCTAATCTAAGAATCATGGGCTGAAACTGAAGTTTTGGGAAGGATTTCATATTTGGAGGCCGTCTATCAAGTCTTCTTCGTATGAGCAACTTCTTTTCACTCGACCTTGATGAATTAATTTTGGTTGTCTGGTTGATCAAAATTGGCACTTCATCTAAATTGCTTTTCCTACGACTTATTCGGTCATGGTCGCTTTTGGGATTAAAGTTCTTTAGTGAATCACGTAATACATTAGAATGAGGGTGAAGATGATGCCCTTCAACATGTTTATGTTCAATTAAAATTACATAAGCAAATGATGAGCATAGAACTATAACCAACCCAACAGCAAAAACAAATATGAGTTTAGACGACCGATTCGTAAAGAAATTCAACGACTTTTTTTGTAAACCGTTCCTAAGTCGCGACTTCGCCTCAAACTTTGGTACTCGAATAGACGAAACAAACCTAGGTACCTTTCCAGAACAATTCAGATGATTGCCAGTACGCGTATTATCCTTGACATTACTGTAAATATTATCGTCATTTTTCATAACTTGATTTTTAGGACCCTTCAAATTTTCTTCCATCATTTACTTAGGATAATATAATATTTCGTTTCCGTGGTAAGTCGCACGTGAACCTCTAACTTCTATGCAAACCTAAAATGCTCAATCTTGATCTCGAAGTCCGCGTTCAATGTCTTGCTGTTAACGAAGTATCGTCTCAATTTTATATCTTTGACCTCGGCTCTTCATGTATGTGCGTGTATGGAAGATGATGATTTTTCTCATTTTTCAACGAAAAAGTTGGTGACAGTGTACATAATTGTACGCTAAACGCATATAACATGTACTCGTATGTCTGTATTTAATACACACGCAGTACATAACGTACAAGTACAAATAATATACTTCGAAGTACAGTAGGACCTCGTTATTGCTATGACCAAATTCTTATAAGACCAGGAAATTCTTCACTTGGTCTTAAAACGAAATTGGCCTAAATTAGCCTTATGCACGGCACGTGATCGACCATTCTTTGGTTTTCTTCCAATATCATAGCCATAAATCATCATAGATGACCACTAAATGTACTGCATTAGAATTTGTCAATCATTAATCATTATCTCTTTGACTTTCGAAATTTAATCATGCCTTCATGTAATAGACTCAGTTATTCGAATGAGCAAAAATTATTTTGGGTGAAGCTGTTTAAGGAATCGTATTTTTCTGGCAAAGATGCCAAGTTAAGGTTCCTCAATCATGTTCATTATGAGGCCCGCCTGAAAGCAGGAGAATTTTATGACCAGTTTAAAAAGAAGAAGGGGTATCAAATTCCACCGATCGATACTTTTAGGAGATGGCTTGGCGGAGGAAAAAAAACCTCGCAAGTACGATTTCTGCAAATAAAGAAAGTAAGAAGATGAAGAATAGGCATGGTAAATATCCTCTCTTGGATGACCTCATTTGTGATTTTATAATGAAATCGCAGTCACATTGAACACGGATTTGGTCTGACTTGGCGTGTAATCCAGAGCCAAGCAATGATGTTTGCAAAGACCTTACATGAACGGGATATGATGTTTCATTTGCCTCTTATTTTCTAGTTATCATTTGACCGTATATTTCTACGTATACATATGTACTTCTTTGTGTGGTTTTGACTTCTTTTTTGCATTCTTATAAGACCAGAAAAAGCCCAAAATCTGGCTTGGTCATAACGAGGTATTGCTGTATCATATTAATGTAAGATCGCGCGTACGCGAAGTATCATTGGGATGAAGAATGAAGAATGTTTTCCTCACCCCTCCGCTAGGGGGGAGTCGAAAGTTCGGAAAAAGTTTTTTTCATATGTGCATAACAAAACTTTTTCCGAACTTTTGACTCCCCCCTAGCGGAGGGGTTTGTTTTCCTATACCGGTATCCAGATGCTAGAACATGTGCTAGAACATGTGCACATGTCACAATAGAGTCCAACCAGATGACGTCACAAAGGCCGTTGGAGACCGTTGTAGCGGTTAGCGATTATCGCTGAC
>Ga0209092_10002173_pt1 | contig 18238 bp, 4 predicted proteins | sample FraStrMetagenome_FD_187446 | JGI IMG/M metagenome (GOLD analysis project Ga0209092, IMG submission 187446) | Marine eukaryotic phytoplankton communities from Arctic Ocean - Fram Strait ARC3M Metagenome (SPAdes) (version 2) | ecosystem: Environmental > Aquatic > Marine > Oceanic | place: Fram...
GTTACCAGACTGCCTCTGCAGTCGTTTCTGATGCCTCTTCCTCGGCTGTGGCCTCGACTCCGCTTCGCCTTCGACTGGTACCGCAGCCTCCGAGAGCGTGTTGGCAACCGTTTTTCTTATCCCGAGCGTGACTTACTCCATGTACTCCTTGTGCGAGCCGCCAACTTGTGCGAGCCGCCAACCACCTTGCAGGCCGATCGGTACCGCAATGGCGCCGCTCCGACACCATCTTGACCCGCCACCACCACCCTGCATCCTGCCGCAGAAAGGAACAGCGGCCATTCCCGAGCTGTTGCTGCCGCCTCCATACCCGCCGTCGCCGCCCACAATGGACGATCGCGCCATCGGCGGGGCCTGGCACAAGCCCACCGTCGAGCGTACGGCGGAAGCTGCCCGCAATGCGGCTGCGGCCGAGGGCCTCACCCTCGTGCGGGGCGGCACCGGTGCCTCTGGCTTTCTTTGCGTCGTCGCGAGCAAAGGCCTGTACAAGGCGACCTTCATGCGTGAGGACAAACGGATCCACCTCGGAACCTTTGAGTGCGCCGAGGCGGCGTCGCTCGCGGTTGCTCGCAACTTTCCAGAGGTGCTCGCTGAAGCCTCGGCCAAGGCGGCGGCCAAGGCGGCCAAGGAGACTCGTCCAGGCCTGAGCCTGAAGGACGTTGAGCGCACCGCCGCGGCGGAGGGGCTGGTGCTCTGGCGCGACTCACAGTCCAAGACCGGGTTCAGGGGCGTGTACAGAGAGAAGCCGCCCGACCGGAAGAAGGTTCGCTTCAAGGCGGAACTCAGAGGAGAGGGAACCGGCGACCACGTGAGCCGGAAGGTCGGCTACTTTGCGACTGCGCACGAGGCTGCTCTCGCCATCGCGCGCAGGCTCGGCCCGGAGGAGGCTGCGGCGCGTGTCAACGGCCCGAAGCGAAACCAGGCGGGGTGGGTCTGGAAGGCGGCGAACGAGCTGAGCGCGATCGAGGCCATGGCGCAGGCCGCGGAGGAGGGCCTCACCCTGCTGCCAGCGGACGGCAGCGGCTCAAAGTTTTGGGCGGTGAAGCGGACTCCGGCACAGACGGCTCCGCGTTGGCACGTGCAGGTGCCGGTCGGGGTGGCTTACGCGCGCGAGCATCTCGCTGGGACATCGGCCAGCGTGTGCGGCACCCTCCACCTGGGCTCCTTTGCCAGCGAGGAGGCTGGAGCTCTTGCGCTGGCCCGGCGTCTGCGAGACGACTCTCCGCTGCACGCCCACGTGATGGCGCTGCGCAAGCGGCCGCGCGAGCGGCGGGACACCGCGCAAGGGCGGCGTCCCGGGCAGGTGGAATGCGACGGCGCCGAGGTGGACACGAGGCTTTGGTCAGGCGCCTACGAGGCCGGGTGGCGCGTGCGCTCTCCCTCAGCCGCTGCGGCAAAGCGCGGCCATTGGCGCTACGTGAGCCCTGGAGGCATGATCCACCGCACTCGCGCTGCCGCAGCCGTGGCGAGCGAGGATGCGCGCAAGCGCCAGCGGACCGAGCGCAGCGATGATGAGGACAACGCGATGCTGGCCGTTGAGGCTAGCATGGTGGAGGCGTGGAGCGATGATGACGACGAGGCAGAGGTACTGGAGTCCAAGCTGGCGCTCCCGTGCCTGTCTGACGCTCTTGCAGCGCACCTGCTCTACACAATCTCAGCCGCCTGACACCGCTGTGAAAGGCGCTGTCTACCTGCTGCGTAGCGAGTCCGCATGTTCTCTTGCTCTCCGCTTCCGATTGGCGTTGTCGCTCTGCGCTTTGCGATATGACCGTGTGCGTGGGCGCATAGACACGCGCCCGAAGCACATATCGAAGCCCCGTGAAGCCCACTACGGGTATCCGATGGAAAGCAGAAAAGGTCATCTGCGCCCCGATAATTTACAAACCGTGTTCAGCTCACACGTCGTAAACACACCTCTCACACTCCACTGCTTTCAGTACGTCAGTGTCGTGAAAAGCGCGACTGCACGGCCTATCCAGTGCGCGCTGAAGGTCTCTGCGTATCTGCTGAACGTACCCGAGCACGGTTTGTCCGAAGGGAGCTCTATCATCAGCACAAAGTTGGTGGAGTGGCCGGTGGTGGAGAGCGTGCCGGCGCGTGTCGTAGTCTTGTAGAGCGGGCACGAGTAGACGCCGGAGGTGGGCGGCTTGCGGTCCACCTCGGGCTTCAACCATAGCATGGGGAAGACCGAGTAGAGCTCCTTTGGCCGGGCCTCGGCCAGCAAGCAGGCGTCCGGGTCCCAGACAGCTCCCTCTAGGAACATACCAAAGACGTAGCAGCCATCCTCGGGCGCCTCCGCCACGCTGTTTGGCTCCTGCGCCATCACGTGGAACGCAAACGAGACGGTGTCGATGGCGACCTTGTGCTTTCGCGCATAGTTCTGCAGCGTCCCCGTCAAGAAGGCCTGCGGGAAGAAGAAGCCAGAGATCCAGTACGCCGGGGGCGGCCCTCCACGGTCCCACGACTGCAAGAACTCGATACGACGCGCCAAGTCGTCGACCCACGCCGCGAGCGGCTTGAGCGAGGGGTATGCCACCTTGGCCCACATCGCCGGGACCTGGTTGCTATAGAGCGACGTCGCCATCGCCTCCAGCTCAGCGCTCATCACGATGAGCCCCTTGAGGGCCTTGAGCAGGTCGGCGAGCGACTTGTTGTACACGCGGATCAGGCGGTTGTAGCGGATGCACTCCTGGGAGAGCACCGTATTCATCGACTGCTCGTACGAGAGCGGGTACCGCGCCGCGATCTCGTCCATCGGAAACGGCTTCAGGTCGCGCGCCTGCAAGCCTGCCGCAACCTCGGCAATCACCTCATCGCGCGACTTGCCGCCTCCGGTCGACACCTTTGGCTGCAGGGAGAGCATAATGTCGCAGAGCTCCTGCGTCTCGTTCTGCGCGCAGGTGATGTCGGCGTTGGCGTGGAGGCCAAACACGTTGGGGTGAGGGTTCAGCGGGAAGTCGCCGATGCTCTCGAGGTAGCCAGCGACGCTCGTGTCAGCAGGTGACGCGTAGCAATCGCTGCCGGGGGCGAGCATGAAGGTGTCCGACATGATACCCTCGTTGACGATGCTCATCAGCGTCGTGAGGACGCACCGGCGGTCCCAGTCATCGGTGATGCGCCCACCGTAATTGATGTGACCAAAGAGGTTCACCAGCACCTGGTACGGCACCTCGTCGTACTTTGCCAGGTAGGTCTCCAGCTGCAACATGCAGCACTTGAGATCGCCCGCAGTGAACTCGTACCGGATGTTGAAGCCGAGGGCGCCGAAGCGGCGCCGATCCTGCAGCAGAGCGTGGAAGAAGCAGAGGCCGTAGAGGAGCTTCTTGAACTGTGGCGCCTTCGGGTGCGCGTCGAGGTAGGGGTCCGTGATGTTGTTGTACGAACCCTTCATGTTCATCTTGATGCCGCGCGGAGGCTCAATGGTCATCTTGACCGAGTTCTGCAAGATCGAGACCGGGAAGAGTGGCGACGGCAGCGAGGTGAGCCAGAGACGGTAGTCTCGGTGCATCTCACTCGGGACGTACTGCTCGACGATCGCCTCGAGCTTTGGCATCCACGACGCGGCGAGGTGGCAATTCTGAAGCAGGATCCAGCTCCCCTTCTCCATCGCGGACGTCATCGCCTTCTCAGCAATCGGCCCTTGGCCCTGCCCGAGCGAGATGGCCTGCAGCTTCTTGTTCATCTTCAGCTCCGTGGCCAGCTTCAAGAGGTCGTCGTACGGGTCGGAGCCTGGGGAGATGACAAAGACGATGGGCATGCTGTTTGTGGAGTCCTTGAACGACACACCGATGTCGAACGGAGGCGGCTCGATGAAGCGCTGGCCAATGTAGTGCTTGACGTAGTCTTGCATCCCGGGCACAACCTTGTCTGGTCGCACGGAGCGGAGCACGCAGAGGCGCTGGAGCGGGTCAAGACGCTCGTGTAGCCCCGACGGAATCTGCTCTTGGTGCGTCTCCGCAGAGTCAAAGTAGGCCCTCCACGCCGCGATGTCGGAGCTGAAGCTAGCCTCGACGCCCTCGAACGCCGGCAGCTTGGCCAGCGACGCCACGCCGCGCCACATCGCCGAGGTGATCCAATCCGGGTCGGGGTTAAGAGCATCCACCTGAGAGCCCGACGACCCGGAGAGGAAGAATCGCCACTCCTCAGCGTTGATGCGCCCATCGCCCTGCAGGATCTTGACGGCGACGCAGAACGAGAAGAGCAGCTTGTGCGCCTCGAACAAAGAGCGGCAGATGTTTTCGTAGAGGAGGTAGGTGAAGAAGTCTCCGAGGATCACAAGCCGCTCGCTAATGTCCTCCGACTTCTCCGAGTTCTCGATGGCCTTGACGAAGAGGTTGACAAACCACGGCATCGAATACTGGTACATTGGGTCGACGCTGCCCATATCGGCGACGCAAAAGAACAGCAGTGAAGCGCGGAAAGCCACAGGCCGGTACTTCTCGCGCGTCTCGTCGATCATCACTTCGGTCTTGGCTGCCTCCTCCGCCTTGGCATTGATCTCGTTCGAGGTCACCTTCGACTGGGAGAGCGTGTTGATGAGCGACTCATCGTCCAGGATGTTGCCCTCCGACTCAGACAGCAGCTTGAGGATCGTCGACTCGATCTCTTTGAGCTGCGATGCCATCTTCGCGCCCGACACGACGAGGGAGTTTTTGAGCTCGTCCAGGTCTGGCCGCTCCTTTGCGACCGTGATACCGAGCAGCTGGTCCTCGAGCCCCTCCATCGTGACGGTAAAGTTGAGGATGGTCAGCTTGACGGACTGCTCGGGCGCATAGTGCGGGTTAGGCAGCTTGCTCGTGAGGTAGAACTTGAAGTCGGGGTGGTATGGGATGACGCTATCGCCGATCTTGATCACAAGAGAGCCGCCCTGCTTGAACGTCTGCTTGAGCAGCAGCGGCTCTAGCGACGGCTCCAGCGACTCGAGGATATTCTCCATGACCACCGGCTTGCCAAAGCGCACTGCGTTCTCGAGGGTGCGCAGGAACTCCTTGTCCGAGGGCTTGCAGACCTCGATCTGGTTCGCCGCCTCCATGTTCTTGATCCAGTTGTTGGCCTGTCCCTGCGGGTCGATCGCGAGCGGCCAGCGTCTAGCGTTGGAGAGGATGATGCCATTCTCAGTGGAAACGGTGTCGGCGGGCAAGCCATCGACGCGCCATTGGCGGACGGTGACCGGGTCCGCCATGACCATAGAGATGGTGCAGCCCTCGGTGTGGACCACGCCATACTCCTGGAGCTGCTTGCGCCAGTCTCTCGCGCACGAGAGCCGATACTCGGAGGTGAACGGGCCCAGGTAGGCGACTGCGCCCGCCGCGATGCAGACGTCGCCCACGAGATGCGCCTCCTGTGCCGTTAGGCTCTTGACCGTCTCGTTCCAGCGGATCTTCTCGCCGCCGAGGCCGCCCAGCAGCCGGCCCGCACGATCTTGCTTCACCTCGGCGTCGGCAACCTTGGCCGCCAGCTCTTCCTTCTTCGCAACCGACTCGGCAAACTTGGCCTCCAGGTCCGCAATCTTCTCCTCGACGGCGCCGAGCTCGGAGCGCAGCTTGTTGAGCTTCTGCGTCAGCTCGTCGAGCTCCTCCTGCGACTGCTTGAGGGCGATGCGCTTCGGCTCCACATCCTTGGCCACGAAGTGGTACTTGATCATCGCGCGAGCCCACTGGCACATCGCCGTGCACGCCTTGGACACAGAGGCGATCTTCTCCGGCTCAAAGTCGGGGCTCTCGATGTAGGGCATCATGGCCTTGACCACCTTGTCAGGGATGTTGTCCTTGTCAAAGGCGAACATTGCGTCGAGCAGCCCCTTCGCGTCTTGCAGCATCTTCTTGCCCGGCACCCAGTAGTCGGCCTCCTTCTGCCCGGCGGCGCCCACCATCGCCGGCTTAATCTCTCGCAGCACGCACATCGCCTCCATGACGAGCTTGACGCCGGCTGGCGGGTTGGCGTACTTGGCCACCTCGGACAGGTCCGACACCTTCAAGTTGCGCAAGACCGCCACGGCGGCGTCGAGCGCTGGAAGTGCCTCCGCCAGGTCCTTCTCGGCCGAGTCTTTGATCTGCTGGCACTCCTCCGCCTTGGTGGACGCAATCGCCTCCTCCCTCACGACGATCTCGCGAGTCTTGTCTGCCTCAGCCTTGTCCTTTTCGATCACGACCATCATCTCCGACACCTCCTCCGACGTCTTTTTGAGGATCGGCTGCATCTCGATGAGCTCCTCCTTGAGCTGCGCGACCTCGTTCTCGGTGGCCTGCAGCTTGTCGAGGCCGACGACCAGACGCCGCTTGGCGGTTGACACCTCCTCGCGCTTCAGAGCAAGCAGCGTCTTGAACGTCGACAGCACCTCCAGGTAGGACGTCGGCGTGACGTAGTTGTACCGCCGTTGCTCCTCTAGGTACCGCGCACTCGCATGCTCGACCGACTGGTGAATCTTGCTGCACATGGAGACGATGGAGGACTTTGTCTGATCGTCGCCCAGGTCCACAGACTCGAGGGCGGAGTACGCAACCGACCTGAGCGCGTCCTCCGGCCACTCGGCAAAGAAGTCGATCGCGCAGTTGTTGACGAGGGAGGGGAAATTGCGGAGGCGCGTGTTGAAGAGCTCACTGCCCGGCGACATGCACAGGCACAGGTGGATGTTGGAGCGCACGCGCTTGACAAAGTGGGAGTAGAGCGCAACCTTGTTGAGGGGCAGGTTGAGCGCCTGGCAAATTGGCCGCATCGACCCTGTGATCCCGTTTATGTCGTTGTCGTCAAAGAGGTTGGGCACATCGCCCGAGTTGAGCAAGTTGTTCACGTCCTCGAGGAACGACTCCTTCACGATCTGCGTGTCGCTCAGCAAGAAGACCAGCGGCTTGCCCTCCTCGCCAGTCTTGAGGAGTGCCTTCTTGAGGTCGTCGCGCCACTCGATCTTGCCGTAGGACTTCGTGATCTCGATCTGAAAGCAGTCAAACTCGGCCATCGCCGCTGCCAGCCTCGTCAGGGATTGGCGGCCCGAGCCGCCGACGCCCAAAAGCAGGGCGTTGCCGCGAGGCTGTCGGAGGACACGGGAGATGCGCGCGACGTGCGCGACGGCATCGACAAACATGACGAGCGGCATCTTCTTCGTGTTTGTTGCGTTGTAGTCGTCGAGGCACTCTTCCACGACCGACACCATCCTCGCCGTGTCGGTGATCTCTGCATACACCCTCGCCTCCGCGCCCGGCACCATGAAGTCGCCGTACAGCAGCTGCGCCACGTCCACCTTGACCACATCGCTCCAGGCCGTGTCCTCGCCGAGAATCTCCGGCACCAGCCCCTGTAGGACCGAGTCGAACCACTCGCGATCCTCGCCGCCGATGAGGCGGTCGCGGAAGACGCGGAGATTCTCGTGCGCCCACAGCCTGCAGAGGTCAGCCGGCTCGAGCACCGCCTTGGGGTCCGCCGAGAGCACGCCCTGGACGACGGAAGCGAGGTCGCGCAGGTTGAAGGTGTAGTGCGGCTTCGCCGGTGTGGGGAGGAGCCCCTTGAGCAGCGAGTTGTAGAGCTTGATCGACGCGTCGATCAGCAGCTCGCAGAGGGGAAGTAGCGTCTCCGGGAGGTGGGCCTCGACAAAGGTGTGCAGAATCACGCTAAAGATGGTCTTCATCGACGCGTCCTCGAGCTCTGGGAACGCGATGAAGTTGAAGTACCGGAGGAAGCGGTTCGTCACCACCTGCCTGCCACCTCCCGGCGGCCCCATTGCGCCGATGAAGGACACGTCCACGATCTTGCGGAACTCCCACGACCTTCGCTCGTACCAGCCGCCGTGCCCCATCCACTGCCGCAAAATCTCAATCGGCGGCTGCGCGCCGTACTCCTCGCGCTGCGGCATGTTGACGTCGTCGACAAAGATGACGTACTTCTTTCCCGACGGAGGGCCGTATACGCCCTTGCGGCGCTTATCCATCTTTGCGTCGATTTGGTCCTGCGTCATGTTCGCCGACGTCTGGGCCGAGAAGCCGACAAAGACCGGCCCGTACTTATCAGGCATGCCGTTCATAAGCTTATTGATCACGTTGAGGGTCTTGCCCGTCCCCGTCGGTCCGACGGCGAGGACGTGCCGCTCGTGCGTGGCCAGCTGCTCGAGCACCCACATGTAGCGCACAGAGTCGAGGGTGGGCACGATGATGTCGTGGAACTCGGTCTTTGGCGAGAGCGTGAAGGTGGCAATCGTCTCCATCCACCCCACCCACCGCTTCTCTTCGAGAAGCAGCGCCACGTCATAGACCGACGTGTGCTTGGGCAGGCCGACCAGGTTGTCAATTTGTAGCTCGGTGAGCCGCTCGCGCAGGTAGACGTCGAGCTTGACGCGCGACGCGGCGTCGGTCGAGGCACCCGCGCCCCAGACGACCGAAAACACGACGAGCTTCTCGAGCAGGCGAGGCAGCGCTGCGGTGAGCTCTTCGGACACCTCGTAGCGGCCCTCCACCGGGATGAAGTGCCACCAGAAGGTGCTGAGCACCCGCAGCGTCGACGCGACAAGGTTGTTGTCGACGGTCGGGACGTACTCGCGCGCGTTCTTGCGAACAAACTGCAGCGTTCCGGGCAGGATCTGCTTCAGCAGCTCCCCGAGCCTCGGGCCGTGCGGCTGGATTGCAGGGTCCAGCTCGAGGAGCCAGCCGTCGATCTGGGCGTCGGTGCCGACCACCTTGTCCGGCTCCATGAAGATGGTGCCGACGCGCGACACGGTCGCCGGCGACGCGACTGCGAGGTCCTCAACCTCAAAGACCATCGTCATGTACGGCGACATTGCGATGATTTCGCCGGACGAAAGGCAGATCTTCTTGTTGTCGTCGAGGACCGTGTTCATCGACTCGATCCACAGCGCGTCGACCGGACCGTCAAAGACGATCCACTGCTTGTCGGTGGAATCGCGCTCTGCCGACTCGTTGACGGCCGTCCGGTAGAGGATAGGGATGATGCCGTCCGTCCACTCGTGGGTGTTTTCGTCGAACTGGCCGTAGAGCTGACCCATCGTCACCGATTTCGGGTTCAGAACGTACTGCTTGTGCGTCTTGTAGTTCGAGCTCCCTCCGTCCGGATCGTTGGACTTGTCTAGGCGGCGCTGCGCCTCGAGCAGCACGTTTTTAGCGTGCGTCTTCCCGCCCCCGGCTGGACCGACCGTCATGAACCCATGCCGAAGCACGGACACCTCGTAGATCTGAATGCACTTGGAGAGGAAGAAGGGCGTGGGGACGATGCACACCTTCGCGCACTCCTCGCGGATAACCTCCAGCAAGTCGGTGTAGTCGGCCGCCGGCACCTCAAAGCCAGGAAAAAGATCGCCGAGGATCGCGTTGAACAGCAGCATGTCCTCGGCCAGGAACTTTGGCCGGTTCGAGTCGGCGAGCGCCGACAAGACGAGGAGGTCCTCCACGCCGTCCGGGTTTGCGGCGCGGTTGTTCCCGGCGGCCTGGATGACGGTGTTGACGGCGCGCATGCCAAAGTCGTAGTGGTCCTGCGAGGAGACCTGCTCGGACGCAAGCTGGAAGGTCTTCACCATCTTCTGAGAGAGGCGGCGCGCGTCGGTGTACCCAAAGGAGTAGAGCCGAATCTCAGCGATCAGGGCGTAGTCCGGCACCATGCAAGCCACCGGGCGGAAGAGCGCCTTGAGGTTGTCGGGCAGCTCCGAGCGGCCAGCGTAGCCGGGGTTCATGGTGATGAAGACGGCGCACGCGGGGTCAAGCCCGATCTCAGCCCCTTCGAAGATGAAGCGCTTCATGCCGCCCATCGCAGCCTGCTGAATGGAGGAAACCTGCTGCGCCACGACCGACAGGACCTCGAGGTCGATGCGGTTGAACTCGTCAAAGCAGGCCCAGGCGCCAGACATGGCGAGGCCCTTCAGAAATTTGCCCATCGCCAGGTAGTCCAGCTCTGGCCCGCAGTTGAAGACGACGCACTGCTTGGCGAGCGCCTTTGCGAGGTCCTTGGTCGTCTCCGTCTTGCCGGTGCCGGCTGGGCCCGCCGGTGCGCCCCCCAGGAAGAGCTGCAGCGCGCCAGTGAGCGTCAGGTAAATCCGGTCGGTGAGCGGGGTCACCACGAGCCGCATTGAGCAGCCGAGGTACTCGTTGCCGTAGACAAACACCCCGTCCAGCTGCTTGACGAGGGTGTCTCCTGCCACGCCCACCCCGCTAGGGTCGTCTCCATCTTGGAGCGCATATCGGAGCTGCGAGATCCAAGCAAAGTCGGTCACCTGGCTCACCCCGCTGTCGCGCAGAGATTGGGTGACATCCCGAGCGTGCACGTCGATGGTGATGAGCGCACCGAGCGCCTTGCGCTGCAGCTTAGTGACCCTGCCCGAGACGATCTTTGTGAGGGCGAGCAGCTGCTCGTGCACCTTGCCAAAGTAGTCGTGCAGCGCGGCGTTGCCTCCCGTGCGGAGCTCGTGGTCGACCTCCATTGTCCAGTAGATCTGGGAGACCGCGATGAGCGTCTGGCCGGGCCACTTGAGCACCCACTCGGTGCGTGGCGTCTCCTTGTAGTCGGCCGTGGCGTCAATCAGCGACTGCCGGACCGAGGCCTTCATCTCGGACATCACGTCCGACATCCAGTACTCGACACCGCCCTTGGGGTACAGCTTCTTCGTGAAGGGCACCGTCTCGCCCTCGCCGGAGATCATGGCCGTCATGGCGAGGTCCGGCTCGAACGTGAGCTTGTGGATGGCCTCGTAGCACTTCTTCAGGTGCGGCTGCACCGCGAGCGGGTCCTTTGACTGTGACAGGATCTCGAGCAGCTCGTCGTTGGAGAGAAAGTAGAAGCGCGAGAAGGCGACGCGCTTGGTCTCGAGGTACTCGGCCAGGCCCTTTTGCACGAGCTCGAGCATCTGATTGGCGTCCTGGAACTGCGGGAGCAGCCGCGGCGTCTTGCAGTAGGCGATGACGTCGAGTTCGTTGGAGGCGGAGGACATCAGCTTGCGCCAGGTGCGGTCCACGCCGGTGAACCGCTTGGCCTCCGTCGGAAGCTGGCGCATGATGTCGTCGGACGAAAAGATGGGCTCGAGATACATCCAAGCGCGCTGGACACGGACCCACTCCTCGATGATGTCGGAGATGAGCGTGAGCGTCGACTCCCACTTGTCGATGCGCTCTGCAAAGGGCCCCTTGAATGGGGAAAAGGCCATCGACTGCGTCATGACGATCTGGTCGTCGAGCACTTGCTGAATTGCGTCGACGCCCTTGATGACGAAGGTACCCGACTCGCGGTACGGCACCACTTCGAGCTCCACGCCCTTCCACTCCGCCTCCATCTTGTCCATGGCGGTCTCGATAGCGTACTCCTTCCCCGCAACGTCGCACACCTTGGTCACCGTCTCCACTCGCTCGCCGAGGTTGAGGGAGAGCATCGTCTCGAGAGTGAAGGCATCGGAGGCGGCCTGCGTCATGTCCTGACCCACCTCGTCTGACAGCTGCTTCCAATGGCGCTCGCGCATACCCGGGTTGCGCAGCGCGGTGATTAGCGGCATGTTGGGGGAAAAGTCGTCGATCTCCTGCCGAACGCGCGTGACGATGTCAGACAGGCCCTCCGCCCCCTCAAAGGTCTTTGATAGCTTGTACAAGGTCCGCTGCGCAGCCGACAGCACGCCCTCCATGGCCTCGGGCTCCAGCTTGTTGAAGGCCCCGCCGAACCACTCCTTTTGGCTCTCGAGCCACTTGTCCGCCGTGAGCCAAAGCGTGGCGTACGGCTCGAATGCCTTGCTCGTCCGCAGCAGCTGCGAGTAGTCCGTCTGCTCCTGGCCAAAGATGACCTCGCGCTTGTTGAAGCGCGCGCGCTTCTCCTCGGCGTCTTTTAGCTCGAGCTGCAGCTGGCGCACCTCCGACGCCACCTCCTTGGTACGGTCGAAGCTCGTGTGCTTGTCGAAGCCGCCAACCACTTTCTCGAGGCGGTCAAGGCTCTTGTCGAATGCGGCCTGCTCGGACTGCATCTCTTGCGCATATTGCTCCCGCATCTCAGCGGCCTTGACGCCGACCGCCTCGATTTGCTCCGCGACCCGCCGAGGCAGCGCGATGGTTGCCCAAAACGCCTTGACGTCGGCGTCCGGCGACACCATCTCAAACTGGTCCACGACCTCCTGCTCCGCCACCATGGCCTTAATGCCCTCTTGCAGCTCAGCAAGCTCGGCCGGGAGCTGCCGCGCGTACTCCTCCAGCTCTGCGACCTCCTCGATGGTCTCGGTCGGCTGGTTGAGCCTCTGCAGCACACCGGCAAACCGCTTGCCAGTCTCGTGCGCCGAGTGCATTGGTGCTGCGCTCATGCGCTTGACGATGATGGCGGCCAACGACCGATGCCGCTCGACGAGGGTATTGCGCACCGCGGTGCACGACACCGTGAAGAGCCCGAGTGGCATCCGCAAGGGGATGGCCTCCTCCATTTCAGCAGCCAGCTGTAGGTGCTTCTTTGCCTCTGGAACCATCTCTGCAATCGGCCGCTCGTCCGCCTCGTACTTGGCCGCGAACGCCGCTTCATCGAGGATGAGGTAGTCGCGGTACTGAGCGAAGGTCGCAAGGTACTCGGCGGCGGGCGGCAAGGCCTTCTCGACAGCGTCGGACAAGCGCGCTTGCTGCTCCGCGACGAAGCCCTCGCCCCGCGAGAGGGTCTGCAGCATCGGCGTGTCCGACCAAAAGAGCGACTCCATCACCTGGCGCTCAATCTGCGGGATGCCGAGGGTGGCCTCGACGCCGCGCGCGTACACAGAGAGGACGGCGTCCTTGCACATCGCGGGGGGCACGCGAAAGAACGCGCCGTCTTCGCCGACCGCGAGCTCGAGCGTGAAGAGCCCCGCGCCCGACGCGCCCGCCGAGACCACGCTCACATCGGAAGCCGACCGCACCGTAACAACGTGGTCGCATCGCTCGCAGATTGTGTTCACGTACGAAGACACCGACGCCTCAGCCATGGAGACGACAGCGTCCTGCATCATGAGTGCCGCCATCCGGAAGAATCGCTTGAGCTTCGACTGGTCGTAAATCTCGCTGCGCGTCTCGTGGATGTTGAACCAGCCCTTGCCGAGGTCCTTGAAGAGGCCGCGCAGCGCATTCTTGATGCTTGCGGGCCAGTGCTCTCGGAGGAAGGGCGTCACCCCGCTGAGGTGCGTCGCCTGGAGCTGTGCAAACTCTTCGCTCGGAACAGACTTGGTCAGGTCGAGAGAGAAGAGGCTGAGGTCGAGCACCCGGTTGCACTCGGCTCGAACCTTGCTCGTCGCGGCGACGGCCTCCGGGGTGGTCAGCAAGGTTCTGAAGGTGAAGCCGTGCTGCTGGCTGAGGCAAGCGTGGGGTGGCAGGTCCTCGCATCGCAGCAAGGTGCCGGCCCCCGCCGGCGGCGGCTCGCTCGCGGGAATGACCACGTTCGAAAATGCGGCCGCCGCCTGGTGGTCTCCCTCCCGCGCCGCGTTCGCCTGCGAGCGGAGCACCATCGAGGCGAGCGCACGGGCGTGCAGCGCCTGGACCTCTCCGGCCAGCTGTTCGGAGAAGTTGGCCAGGCGCGGGGAGGCAAACTGGGCGGAGCTGGCTGCGAGCTTAGAGATCCGCGACATCCGCGACGCCTCGATCTGCGGTAAGCCGTCGGTCGGCATGCTGTCGACGCAAAGCTCGAATAGCATCCTCTCCGCGGCTGCGTGTCGGGCTGCGTGCGCTGCGGCGACGCGCTCGGCAAAGACGAATGGGTCCTCTGCATCGAAGCAGAGGTTTACGCGCGAGACAGTCGCCGTGGTCAGCGACCTCTTCCCCCCTTCGTCCAGCGGAGCAACGGTGAAGAGCCCCGCCGACGCATCAAAGGAGAGGACTGCACACGGCGACCACGAGCCAGTGCCATCGGCAGCGCGGCGGAAATACCGGCCGAGCAGAGTCTCGCCTGTGAGCGCCGCCCACTCGGCGACAGGGCGACAGTCGTACTCGGTGTCGTCGAACAGCTCAAGCGGCGCCGCGCTCTCCTCCGCTCCGGCGGCGGAGCTGTCGACTCCCCGCTCGAGCAGCAGCGCGGCAACGTCGGCTTGCCGGAAGTGCCGCCGCTGGCGCTCAATGACCACGCGGCGCGGCGCGGCGCCCGCATGTTGATCGTACGCGACGTAGACCTTGGGCTCGGCCGTCGACTTGAGCGGTGCCGCGGCTAGCTCCGTCTCTCCTGCCGGGTCTTCCTCTGCGGAGGCGAGGGCGGCATCCGCGGCACTCCTCAGGACCACATTGCAGGTGAACAGGCGGGCGGCGGGCCTCTTCTGAGATCGTGGCCCTCGTTTCACGGGGGATAGCGTCGAGGTGCTCGCGCCGCGCTTTGCATCAACCAACTCTGAGTAGAAGCCTCTCTGCGGGGACGGGCGGACGGGCGGACGGCGTGAGAGCACAAAGCCGGCACGGCCAGGGAGCCAGCCATATGCCATCTCCACTTCCCGGGCCGCAGCTCGCCTGTCGGGCTGCAGGCCGATGATCGCCGGGCAGACTCGGCGATTCGGGCGCCGAGTACGCCACCAAGTCGCCGAGCGGGTCGTGTAGCGCGTCCATGCAATGCGTTACGCTTTGAGTCGGAGGGGGTCGGGTGGGGTGGCGTCGTTTTTTTTTGGAGGGGGGGCTTCGTTGCTATTTCCGGTTTAGGTTTGTTGTTGGCACGTCGAGAGACAGAGCTCACTCACAAAGAAAGAAATAAAACAGACAAACCAACGGAGGGATGATGGGGGAGGACGGCACGCCGCCACCACACAGGGATTTTAAGGAGAGGAGTGGGATGCGCTAGCCGTCGCCCACCCTTGGGCGTCCGCGTCAAACAACATTTAAAAAAACAAATTTTTTCTCCTCTGCCATCTCGCCGCTCACTCGGTTGCGATGGCCTCCTCAGCTTCCGAGCCCGTGTGCCCGGTACGAGAGAAGGTCGCGGTCCTCTCAGACAAGGTGGTGGACTCCAACCCGTACTCGCGCCTGATGGCTCTGAAGAAGATGGGTGCGCGGCAGCGGCGCCTCGCCAGCAGCGACTGTGACCGTGACTCACCTCACGTTGCACACGGCGCCCGCGCAGGTGTGGTGAAGAACTACGACGAGATCCGACACAAGACGGTGGTGGTGGTTGGCGTGGGTGGTGTCGGCTCAGTCGCCGCCGAGATGCTCGTGCGGTGCGGCGTCGGCAAACTGCTCATCTTTGACTATGACAAGGTCGAGCTCGCAAACATGAACCGGCTCTTCTACACACCCGACCAGTGCGGGCTGAGCAAGGTGGCCGCGGCGAAGAAGTCGCTCTCCTTCATCAACCCGGATGTCGAGATTGAGGACTACAACTACAACATCACGACGATGGACAACTTTGAGCACCTGATGGGGCGCATCTCGAACGGCGCCCTCGGCGGCGGCGCCGTCGACCTCGTGCTCTCGTGCGTCGACAACTTCGCCGCGCGCATGTCCATCAACCAGGCCTGCAACGAGCTCGGGCAGACGTGGTTCGAGTCTGGCGTCTCCGAGGACGCCGTCTCGGGCCACATCCAGCTCCTCAAGCCGGGCGAGCTCGCGTGCTTCGAGTGCGCGCCGCCCCTCATCGTCGCGTCGGGCGAGGACGAGAAGACGCTGAAGCGCGAGGGCGTGTGCGCCGCCTCCCTCCCCACCACCATGGGCATCGTCGCTGGCTTCCTGGTCCAGAACGCGCTCAAGTACCTCCTCGGCTTCGGCGACGTCTCGCGCTACCTCGGCACGCCACCTACCAACCTGCCACGCCACCCACGCCACCCCACACACCCCACGCACCACGCACCACGCACCATGCACCACGCACCACGCACCCCGCCAGCCCCCCGCCAGCCCCCCGCCAGTTTCCCGCCAGCCCCGCCTGCCACGCCACGCGCACCGCGCCTCCCTCGCCGCCCCTCCCCTCGCCGCCTCTCCCCGAGCCGTGCCTCGCACCCGCAGGCTACTCCGCGCTGCGCGACCACTTCCCGACGATGGCACTCCGGCCAAACCCGGACTGCGCCTCCAGCTGGTGCCGCAGGCGCCAGGCCGAGTACGCGGCAAAGGCGCCCGAGCGGGAGGCTGCCGCCGCCGCCGCCGCCGCCGCCGAGGCGGAGGCCGCCGCGATCGCTGGCGCGGCGCTCCTCCACGAGACAAACGAGTGGGGCATTGAGGTGGGGGGCGACGACGGCGAGGAGGAGGCTGCGGCCCCTGCGGGACCAGCAGCCGCGCCGCCGCCGGCCGCGCCGCCGCCGGCCGCGCCGCCGCCAGCTGCGCCGAGCGCCGCGCCCGCAGCAGAGGCCGCCTCGGACGGCGTCGACTTGTCTGACCTGATGGCGCAGCTCAAGGGCGTGCAGAGCTGAGGGCGCGGCTCGCGCACAGGGGCGCGAGTGGAAACGGACGGATGGCGGCGGAGGCTGTGCGAGCCGGCAGCCATCCCGTCCATCCGTGGCGCAGGGTCGGCGTGCGAGAGCTGCGAGCCGCTCGCCCGTGTCCGCGTGCCGCGAGTGTCGTCGACTCATTTCGAGTAAGAAGTAAAACTTTCGGCGCTCTCCGCTTACCGCTTTACCGTGCGACTGTCTATAGCGTCGCAAGTCGGCGGGGGCTACTCAGCTGGGGCTACTATAGTTCCGAGACTCACACAGGCAGCACCAGCTGGGCAGCACTCAGAACCGCGTATTTCTCTGCTCGCACCCCGCCGACGCCGCCTGAGCCTCTGCCGCCGACGCCGGCGCCTGCGTGCCGACGCCTGCCAGGTGCCGACGCGCCTGAGCCGACGCGCCCGAGCCGACGCGCCTGAGCCTCATCATGCGACGGGCGCTGGCGGTCAAAGTGACTGCCGCCACCGCTGCAGCCTCGCTTCTCGTGCACCAGCAGTACGGCGACTACCTCGCCTCCGTCGAGGCGTCGGCGCACGCCGAGACGCACCTGCCGCTCTCTGCCGACGCCCAGAAAACAGAGGTGGTGCGCGTGCCGTCCTTCCTATCGGCGGCAGAGGTCGAGGACCTGCACGAGCTCCATAAGGAGCTCCAGCCGCTCCTGGGCTCGGCGGGCCGCACCTCTGGCAACCAGGCCGCCGCCTACCGTCAGGGCACTTGGGAGACGTCGTACCTGTCGACCGACGGTCTGTTTGCGCGAGCGCGACCAGCCCTGCGCCAGCGGCTGCTCGACCTGGCGCGCGAGGTGGACGCGGAGCACTGGAACGTGATGAGCCGCGCCACGCGGCCTGTCCTTCCGCGCTGCGTCGAGTACCACACTGTCGAGCCGGGAGGCTCGCTGCCGTACCCGACGCACTACGACGCCGGCTCGCTCGTCACGATCGACATCATGCTCTCGGACAGCAGCGACTTTCGCGGCGGCGAGTTCCGCACGCTCGAGCCCGACGGCAGCATGCGAAGCTACGCCTTTGAGAAGGGCGACGCGCTCTGCTTTGTGTCGCACAAGTTCCACTGCGTGTCGCCGCTCACCGCTGGCCGGCGCAACGTGCTCGTCGTCGAGCTGTGGGAGGGCGTCGAGCGCCAGTGCGCGCACCGCTGCGAGCGGCACACCGGGGAGTGCGAGCACTCTGCGCGGGCGAGCCTGTTCCGACGAGTGCTCAACGACCTGGGGAGCGACCTCTGAGAGGTCTGAGAGGATGTAGTACAGATAGCCGTAGGAGCAGTCAGCAGAGGGAGGGAGAGGAGTGCTCAGAGGGGGAGACTCTGATAGAAGAGTGACAGAGAGGACTCTGCAAGAGATATTGTGACTATTCATAGGGCATAGGGGGCCTAAAATAGACGCATAGGAGCCGGGAGTGTGCCGAGAGATCGAGAGAGTCGAGACACTTGTCGAGACCATAATGACTAATGTAGATACGGCTTATACTTTAGATTTAAGATGATTTTTAATCCCTCGATTCAGCGTGTTCAGGCGTATATATACCGTAGCTCTCCACTCCTCTTAGTCCTGTCACGTGCGGTGCCACCTGCTTAAAGTAGAGGAACCCTCCTGCACATGTGAAGGCGCCACTGGCCGCAGTCCCTCTCTCGTCTCTGCACTCTGGCTCGGCTTCGCCTCTCGAAGAACTTAGAATTATAGAGTATTCACGGTGGTGTCGGCTGTCGCGCATTCGTCGCGGGGGCGCGAACCGCGAAAGCTGAGGTGTGCGCGCGGAGCCTCCCGGAGGGTGCCGTTCCAGGGGAAGTACCGAGGCGGAACGCGCACGCAGTGCGGCCAGAGTGCAGAGAGTTCACCTCTCTGGGGCGCGCGCGAGAGCGCGACCCGGCGACACACCGGAGTGACGCGCGTGCGTGTGTCCCCACCCCGCGGTG
>Ga0209092_10002174_pt1 | contig 18230 bp, 13 predicted proteins | sample FraStrMetagenome_FD_187446 | JGI IMG/M metagenome (GOLD analysis project Ga0209092, IMG submission 187446) | Marine eukaryotic phytoplankton communities from Arctic Ocean - Fram Strait ARC3M Metagenome (SPAdes) (version 2) | ecosystem: Environmental > Aquatic > Marine > Oceanic | place: Fram...
TCCTTTCAGATGTTGGGGTAGCAATAATTGCTTTTGCATTGCATGACAATACAGATGACGATGATGTGTGGAGGATAGTAGATCGCGCGAAAGATAAAGGATTTGTTGTGGAAGTTTTACCATCACAACAACTTTCTCCCCCTACAAATTTTATGGAATCAAAACGGGGTCTAGTACATACAGTAAGGTTAACAAAGCACATTAGAGAAGCTTAATTGCTTCAGGCGTTTATGACTTATGACTGTCGTAATCGCAAATATGTCATCTTTTCTCTTTTTACGATACTGACATGAGAGTTGGTCAATTGTATGTATACTTGTTTGATATACATTTTTTGCCTTACCTTCACCTGATCATCAATCAGTCGTCATGTAGACATCATCCAGAGGTTGGTTGATGGACGAGTCGTAAGCTTCAGTGTCGCATTGGTCGCGAGGGATTCCGATGTTGGAAAACTCGAATCTGTCACCTACAGCGACTCAAAAGCTTGCACTTCGTTCATCGCTGACTTCTAGACAATGCATAAATGACGGAACTGATTTATCATCAGTCAAGGGTAAGGCAAGATGTTACCAAACCTCTACGAAGAAGTTTCACAAGAAAAATTATTTTTCATCTCATATCACTTATGAGTTATGAGTACATTGTACTTATCACTGGTTCTGAAAGTTCGGATAAGTCCCGTCGTCATTCGAAAGCTGTCAAATCGGATGTTTATGGCCACCAACGAGCGACCACCGACTACAAAAGATTTAACTAAATAAATACAGATTAAAAAAAATAATCTCTATCGAAACGCAAACGTACCATCTAATCACTTCGAAATGAATGTGAAGTGAGCTTACAAATGACGACAACTTCGAACGAGATGAGCAACGGTCCCTTACCATTGGCCGAACTAAAACGATGGATGTCTGACGAAGTTTATTCATGGATCGAAGAAGGAGATAAAAAGCAGGAGGAACTTAATAAAGAATTGGAAGAAAACTCTGCTTATAATGTCTCAAACTTATTCGGCGAGCAATTTGATAAGGAATACGACACTACTGTACCAAATAGAATACAGTGTTGGTCAAGCAGTTCTATTCATCTCGATGGAATAGGCGGTTTTCAATCATCTAGTGACAATAGTAATGATCTTGACATCGAAGAAAATGCCGTAAGTATAGTGTTTATTTTGTCGGAAAGTTATCAGGGTTTTGGAGATACTTTATGGTCTTCAGCAAGGCATGTTGCAAATGTCTTAGTAAACCCATCAAAGTGCCGAGATACACTAGAACCGATGATGAGGCAACGATGCAGCAATATCGAAGAAAAAACAGATAACAAATTAGAACGTTCACCTATTTATGGTATTAGCTTTCTTGAAGTGGGTGCGGGTGCGGGGGTCCCGAGTTGGGCAGCAATGAAATGCGGAGCAAGAGTGGTCTGTACAGATCTTTCAGATAGCAACCGAATCCGAACGATGGGCGAATGTGCTGAAAGAAACTTTCGACAGATGAAGGAGAATGGCGACGTCATGAACGGGGACAAGACGAGAGTGTGTCCTCATGACTGGGGATCTCCTGGCGATAACGTACTTCGTGCACTAAATTCGAGTGGAGAGGAGCGATTTGATGTAATAGTTGCAGCTGATTGTTGCTATATGCCATGGCTCCATGAAGAGCTTCTCGATTCGATTGATAGGCTCCTTTCAGATGTTGGGGTAGCAATAATTGCTTTTGCATTGCATGACAATACAGATGACGATGATGTGTGGAGGATAGTAGATCGCGCGAAAGATAAAGGATTTGTTGTGAAAGTTTTACCATCACAACAACTTTCTCCCCCTACAAATTTAATGAAGTCGAAACAAGGTCTAGTACATACAGTAAGGTTAACAAAGAATTGATGAATTTGTTCTATGCGTACGTAAATGTATAGTTTTCCGGGAAAGAGCAAAGCCAGAAAGAAAAAAGTTTGCTCAATATGTTGTGAAATATAGTGAGGTACTAGTACTAAGCATCTTTGCTTACAAAAGAAAAGTTATTGGAAATTCAAATTGCTGCCCCCTACTAAATTATGATTTCCTCTTGTAGCTTTGTCCTTGCTTCGAAACAAAAATGCGAGAGAAAATTTAGTTTCTGTATTTGAAAGGTGATATCGATGAAATAACTGTAGCGAGGTTTGGCACTATTATGGTACACTCAAAATGGATCATACGAGTATTTGCCAGGTTTCGTCAGATTTCTTCACTACTCTGAAAAAATCAAGAAGCTTCAATCGCGGCAAAGAAAAAAATTGGCGTTACGAGGTCTTTTTTTCAACTATTTTCTACTGTTCTACGAGGTCTTGTTAGTTGCATGCACGAAAGGAAGAGAGAGAGAGAGGGAGGAGAGAGGCGAGTGGCAAGTGACGAAGCTTGTATGCCTAAATTAGCCTTCAACATTACTCCCTCGAAGCGTTACTAGTCTCCAAATTTTCTCAAAAAATCGTTCCTCGAACATCTTACAGTCGAATCGACCAACCATGGATCCTCGTCAAACGAACTCCCCATATTTCCATCGAACTGCAGCATGGAGTGGTAAGTTATCATTGGTGAGCTGGCGCTGCAGTTGATGGAATCATATCCTTTGTTTTTGGAAAAGAGCGCACCGCTTTCAACGAGCCGTTAAATCTGAAGGTCGTGCCGTCATTTTCCATTTTCATTCTCAGTTATTTTACATCGATTTTCATCCTGTAGGATATGAATGTTATTTGGCTAATGAGTCGTATCATCCACAGTCGCCAGACATGCAGACACGGTACGTTGCAGTTGCTGGTACTATTCCGATTCACTACCGAGTCTTCGAAACGCGCGCTTCCCGCGGCTCCACGTTTACGACTAACATTCCTTGGCGGAAACCATTCTCGAAAACTCCGATCAATAGTTATCACGTTGAATATCGTCACTTGTTTACAATGTCCCTTTCACCTTCAATGAAACTTGATGCAAAACCATCGTGGCTTGACAGGAATGCCTTAGCGAAAGCTGTCGCACGAGTTTCAGGAGAAGTTCAAGGATTTAGTGAGGGTGAGTGCGTCGACTCCCATTCTTCAGTATTTACAATATTATTTCATTTTGTCCGACTTATTATTAAAGCAGATGCTTCTAATTTGATCCTTCAGTTTGTAGAACAAAGCACACTTCAACTAGTGCATATGAATCAGAGCTATCATTTGGATGAAAATCATTTGGATGAAAATATTGATTGGATCGAAGTGTCAGTATTTATGGATGAAAACATTGCTTCCTTTAACGCTTGCTTTCAGATAGCTGGTGATTCTCTTCAGTGGCCTCAACATTTTTTCACAGCTCCGTATCTGAATAAAGGCCAAGATTATTCGTATAACCGACCTTCTGTTATCACCCCTCCTCATGAGACTCAAAAGGAAGATATTAAAGCATGTGAAGTCAACCGTGATACCGTCAAATTAGCCCCTAACATAGATGATACATCTTCCATTCTTCTAAGTTTGGGGTTTTCGGTTGATCAGACCGATGAGGCTCTCAAAATTTTATTTCGCAAATCTGAAGTCGAGAATGAACAACAATCGTCACCTTATGTTGACATGGATAACCATGATTTGTTTGATAATTTTCTTAGCGAAAATTTCTTCAACTCTTCTTCAATATCACCCACTGTAACTCCAAAAACAAAAGCTCCTTCAAACGATTTTGATGATGATCAAGACAATAATAAATACGACAAATTACAGCTTTCTTTTTCGGATTTCCAGTCGAGAATGTTTTCTCCGGGAATCCTTGAGAACATCTTTAATGTCGGTTTTTCCACCCCTATCAAAAATGACTCTCCTACTTATACAGTTGACCATTCAAATGAAACCCACGATGATATTACCGCAAAGGAATCGAGAGAAAGTTGTACCGTTCTCCCAACAGCCGCCAACTCATCTGTAGAGTCCCGAGAAGTAAAGTCATGTTTAAAGATTGGAGCCTCAAAGAATTTGTCGACAAAGAATGACAGGAGATCAAGTAAAGTCGTATATATTCCCCAAACCCCTGCATCTGTTCGAAAACTGATGATTGTATTGCCCGAATCAACAAAAGGTTTCATTTTTGTATGCGACTCTTCAACAAGGGAAGAGTGTATTCGTCGAGAAATTTTCGCGTAAGTACTTCAAAACGCCTACCATATGTATTAAACGTTACTCATTCGCATTCTACTCCAAATACAGAGCACCTGAACGTGGGAAATACGGCCCTCATAATCAAGTCCGAGCCGGGGACTTGCTCTTCTTGGCAGATTTTTCGGAAAAGACGTTGACGGGCATATTTACGGCAGACATGACTCCTCGACTCAATATTGAGCACGGTGCATTCAAGGGCCGCTATCCATTCCAAGTTCGCGTAAAGAAGCCAAGTCATGTTGAAAAGTTGTCTCTTACACGGGCATTTAAGTACATGAATCTTGAGTATGGCGCTCGGCTAAATCTACTTAGTCGCGACCAACTGTTGGCTTTGTTGCAATGCGTAGAATTTGAGTCTGTAGTTCCTAAGAAATGCAAGAAGGAGGTTTTGCTCCATTCGACGGCATGTCCTACAGCGTGAACTCAGTAAGCATTGTTCTCGTAACTACTTAAATGCTATAAGTAGGGGAAGAGAAAAACCATCTCATGTCCGCAAAACCAGGAAAATCTCTATTCAAGTAATACTGCTCATGACTACAACTGTCAAGTAACATGGGATCGTGCGATTCGAAGAATGAATCAAGTCGATATATATTTAGCAAATTCATTTGTTGTTGTTGTATTAAGAACGAAAGCATTGCAAAGTATTACATCACAAGGAGGCCCTTTCCTTTAAGACTCAAGTCTATCTTAGTTATCAAAACAGGTTTTTGACCAATTGCCATCATAAAAGTATTATGACAATTTTTCCGTCAGATAGCATTGAAAAAAATTCTTCACGCTTTTGAATGACGCGTTTCGGATTGGAGGCTAACTTGAATTTTCTTTTCAACCCTAAAGTTGCCACCAATTATCAACCCTTGGTTAGGTTTTGTGGATACAATTACAGATATATCACTTCAGTACACTTTTATTTTGGTTTTCAACAAAGATTGAATTATAATCATTATATTATCTCATCTGTATTTTTCCATGACATTCCTAATTTAAATCTGTCCCGTACAAATGTCAAAGACACCTTGCACAAGATCGCTGCCTCTCTTTACGACCGCCTTCTCCATACTGCTCGCGTAAGGTACTGGGGCATCGTCCATACACAGTCTCTTCACTGGGGCATCAAGCAAGTCGAAGAGTTCCTCTGAAATGGCGGCACTGATAGTGGCACCAACACCTCCGCTCTTTGTACTTTCGTCTAATATGATGCATTTGTTAGTTCTTTCCAAAGACTTTGAAATACTTTCCATATCAAGTGGCTTCAAACTTCTCAATTCGATAAGATCGATATCAAAACCTTCCTCAACAATTTCATCTATAACTAACAAGCTCTCCTTTACACCGTGCAAATATGTCAAGACTGTTACGGCTTGGTTGCTTTTTACTGAGCTCGCACTTGCCTCGTGTAATAGAGCAGACTTGTTGAGCGGCATGCACTTTCCAAGATCCACTGTTCCCTTAGACTCTTTCATCATCTTGACAGGTGCAAACAAAAAGCATGGTCCATTATCACGGATCATACTCTTTGTGAGACCGTAGGCTGCATCTGGTGAGGCAGCAGAACAAATCTTAAGTCCTGGAATACCCATTACATAAGCGTGGAAAGGCTGGCTATGTTCTGCTCCCAATGCCTGGTTCGGCGCAGTACCACCAGCACCAACGATCGTCATAGGCATGTCGAATTTTCCTCCCGTGGTAGCGTAGGTGTTACCTGCGGAAGAGAGCTCAGCCATACCATAGATACCGAAGTTGGTATTCATGAGCTCCACAATGGGTCGATATCCATTCATAGCCTCACCAAGCGCCTTTCCGATAAAATGGCCTTCGTCAATGATTTCATCAGCAGCACGAATTTGGCCGTATGTTTGCTGTGTGAGCTTAGGGATGTCGTAAGAACTTCCTGCCTGCAAATCCTCTGCATGAATTGTAGTGGTGGGATCGCGAAGCATCTCCTCGTGGATTGCGAGGTTAATCGCGTCCCCAACAGTGATCTCACCAGCCTTCGCCCTCTCTTGCAAGCTGGCAATGTGATCAAGGATTGTTTTCATTTGGTCCTCGCTAACGGTGCGTTTATTTACGGCTTCGCCAAAGGAAGGGGTGGGTTTGAGGTTGTAATCAGTGTCACGGGCATCGGGATATTCGAGTTCCTTTGCAAGTTCAATAGGAGGCATGGGGCTTTCATCGGCAAACTTGACAGCTTCCTTCACGACTGATAGAATTTCTTTACGAGCCTCTTTCAGCTCGTCCATGGTGAAAATGCCATTTTCCGTATATGTCTCTTCAAAGATAGCAATAGGATCCTGGTTATCCCTTGCCCACTTCTTCTCATCCTTGCGGCCTCGCTCGTGTTCAGGATCAGCAGGAGAATGACCATTGAATCGGTAAGTATGCACCTGGAGTATGGCTGGTCCATTCTTTCGAACATAATCAACAACAGCGGCCCCACCTTTAACAACATCAGCAACATTGCTTCCATCTACAAGCATTCCAGGTACACCATAATGCGATCCAACCTTATAAACGTCGCTATTCGTTGCGACATCTGGAGTGTAGGTGTTAATAGCGCGACCATTATCAATCACAATCACGAGAAGAGGGAGTTTATCCTTGGCAGCAGCATTCAGTACTTCCGTCATACGACCGTTCTGGCTTCCACCTTCGCCAATAAATACAACAGAGATACGATCATCATCTTCACCTGGGGGAACATCTATCTTTGTTTGCAGATTTTCAGGATTATTGCTCAAACCCAACTCACGATCAAGCAAAATACTCTTGGCTGCACCAGCAGCATAAGGAAGCTGCTCACTCACGAGAGCCCATCCTCCCTGAAAGAAAGTATCCTTGTCAAAAATATGCATACTACCTCCAGCACCACGGCAAGTACCATCATCCTTCATGAACAATTCAGCCATAATAGGTCCAGGGGGCACTCCACTCGCCAATGCATGAGTATGTTCTCGGTAATACGAATATTTCATATCTCCGTTCTTAACGGAATGTGCAACCAAGGCAGGTACACTCTCCTGTCCATTGTCCAAATGCATAAATCCACGAATTTTACCCTGCATGTACTGCTGATTACACGCATTCTCAAAGGCACGTGGGAGCTGCATATCACGATAAATTTTCAGCAATTCCTCCTTGTTTCCATCAATCTTGGCGGCGTATTCGGCCACCTCCTCCGAAGAATATCCAAAGCCGGAAGTAAGCTGCTCCGCAATGTTATCCCAGCCAAAGTTCTCGAGGGGTGGACGCATGGGTTCCCATGACGCCTCGTCCGTCACAGCACCGGAAGGAGCTGCTTCAGTTGTAGAGAAAACGGCCGAGGAGGACACAGTTGCAGCAGATTTGGACACACCGAAGGACGCACCGCCCGATACACTAAGGAATAAACAATCAGATGCGTCACGTGAGTTTGGTTCATGAATGATAATGGATTGGTTGGGATATTGGACTTTGTGTAACGTAAAGATGTCAACATGGCATTGTTGACGACGCAAAGAAAAAACAGTTCTGTCGTACGTGTACACCTCGCACATTCGGAATACTTACGTGAAGGCAGTTGCAGTTCCACTCAATAGAGTGAGAGCGCCGAGGGCATATTTTGAGAATTTCATGGTTGTTGGTGTTGTTGAGAAAAAATATGCTTCGCAGATATATTGGGGTAAGAGAGAGTATACCGGCTTCGCCTTGTTACGTAAAAGAACCAATCGGTCAGCGAAGTGTTGCAGAGATCAGTCGTCATCCTGGAAGATGATTTGATTTTTCACCACAGAGTATGACGTAGGTGTCGGCGTAAAGATGTACATGCACTCGTACGAGTAGAGCGGATAGCAGGGGCAGTCATGCATGGCGTGATGGATGAATGGGTTGAATATAGCCGCAAGAAATTTATGCAAAAAAGAGATTTTTCGTATGTATGTAACTAACACTTAGAGAGTCCCTACTAACTTCTTTTTCCTTTTCTCCGTCTCCGCCCTCTCCGCCCTTCGAACAAAACATTTCAAACTCTTGCGTACTAACTACTAACTCTACATCTGTAATGTCTCTCAAATGTTATTAATAACATCAATAATATAACTTTTGAGCGCTAATTAACACAAACATTTCATTAGTTTTACTTTGAAGAGTTCTAAACGCTTGGAATGGTCAACTTTAAGCTTTTGGAAGTAAAATTATTAACGTCACAATTTTACAAAAATTTGTTTGTGCCCCCCGGTATATGTATTAATCCTACCGGTAGATGTAAACACAATATAATAACTGTACTGTGACAAAATACTGAATAATCGACAAATCTTTACAGAATAAAATTTTGTGTGAACCTGAGAACTTCGTAAAAAAATTCTGTATCCTATCAGATACACTGGCGTATATACTTTGTTTTAGAATCAAGTGGTTCTATCGTTATGATCTACGTAATTCATTATTAGATTTTCATTTTTTGTAATCAGTCTCAAAATTTAGGTGCAATCCCCTCTATTCACGTAACAAGTTTATTTTATATACAATTGAATTGACCACGTTTGAACCGTTGTGTAACGTCTCGGCCATGATTCATACCTCAATATGTAACTTAACCGTCACTATGGCTAAAAGGCTTTCGTTTTGAAATCAATACAGTGCCTGCTCGTCATTCAATGCAGGAAACTCTTCTTGACTATGTACATTAGCGATGGCCTGTTTTCTTCTATCGTTGGGTTGGTACATGTCTTGCGGTCTTCCGTATGCATTGTGGTGATATTGAGACGGTAAGTTTGTCGTCGCATTTGGTTTATATTGAGCCGGTGACAAAGAAGCCATCCCCTGCGGATAGTGGCTTCCATAAAGATGCATATTCTGTGCTTGGCTCATTCTATTGAATGCGACTTGATTCTGCGACGAACTTGAATCATCTCGTGAATAAACGTAAAGTGAGGGGTGCGTTGGCGCAGGTTGTTGCATGACTACATGTGGTGACGGTCCAGTCCCAGCCCATCCAATTCCATAGTTCTGCGCTCCAGTGTACACAGGTATTGCCGTTCGACGTCGAAAATCTGGGTCGGCCTCTTCTTCCTTGCGATTACGCCAGGTGACTTTGCTCGAATTTACTTTTGCATTCTTCACTTGATGTTTGGTTGTTGTTTCATCACTTGAATCCCCTGTTACGGAGTATTCTGGTGAAGGAGACGACGAATAATTTGAAGTTGAAACAGCGTGTGGAGAGTTGCTGAAGGTATTACCATCCGAAATCAGATTTGCATTACCTTCATCTCCACCATTACTGTTATTGCATTCGTTCGTATTATTCACTCCAAAGATTCGAGCTCGAGCTTCCTCGTAGGCCTTTTCCTTTTCACTCAAATTCTTGGCCTTTGAACCACCTCTTCTGCCCTTTCCATTCCGCGAGTTTCTTTCACCCTGCCCGTTGCTCCCACCCTTCCCGCGCTTCATTATCATCATTTTCTTCTTGCCTCCATCCGCTCCAACACTCTGCGGTCCAGTGATGGAAGCACTCGCCATCCCTTCCGTCAACCCATTCACAGCATTGGCAACGGCAGCCACATCACTGCCGTTTCCACTTGTCTCATTATCATTGATCATGCCAGCACATTTCGAATAATTATATTCGCTAGGTTCTAGATCAATCAACAATCTCCCCGGAACCTTCGACTGTGCAGTCTTTACCAACATAATATTGCCATTGCTCGGCGTGGATATTTCCCTCACAATCTCAAATCGATCAGCAAGTCTATGCAGAACCAAACGATGAAAGCTCGTGTACCGCTGACAATTCAGTTCAAGCACAGTATTACCCTCATCGCGCATAAAGTCGAGCAACGTCCGCTCAAGTTTCAATAAATTGATTCGCTCACGATTGTCCCGCATGGCCGATAGTAAGGCCGAATCGATGGACGATGCTGAAGTGGTTGCCGCAATATTCGTATTCACCTCCATGGTTCAACAATTACAATATCAATAAGCTGTTATATAGGGTGTGTGCTGTCAGTAAAACGCTTCTTCGTTGCTGTGTGTATATAAGTTAGAGCTTTCTATCCTCTACACACACGACGAGGACTGATGCCTTGCCTTGTGATATCAGCGGAGTATATATGAATGGATACAAGTGATGGAGTGGGAAGAATGAGGAAGGAACTCTCTTTTGGATGATGAGGGAATGACTGAATGGTCTGTGCTTATGCTCCACTAACCTGACCTGCACTGACCTGAATGCCGTACCTCCGTTACTCTGATGCTAGTAAGAAGAGAGATAGAAGTTACTGGCAGTTTCCACGTACTATACCGGAACGACAAGGGTGCTACGATGACGTACAGCAGTAGTGTATGTAGGAATGATAGTAGGATAAGAAGATGAGGAGGAGTATGATGATGAGGAGGAGGAGGGAGGATACTTCAGTGAGGTGAGGTGAGGTGAGGTGAGGTGAGGTGAGGTGAGGTGAGATGAGATATGAGGCCTTGAAATGGAAAGTTGTATACCGGTAATTATATAGAACATACGCATACAGGCTCTTGTAACTTTCTCTTCATCTCTCTGCTGCTGCTGCTGCTGCTGTTGGTTTGCATAAAAAACAGCAAACAGCCAAAACGCAAACAAATTACCGGTAGAATCATTCATTTTTTTCATGATTCATCTTCTCTCTCTCTCTCTCGTGTCTCGTGTGTAACTTTTCGCTCTCTTGGTTTGTTACGCACGCACGAACTTCTACTGCGCACACGTACATCCTTGAGAACTTTGAAGTGAGGCTGGAAATTGGAAATGTATGAGAAGCTAAATTGTTTATTGAAGCGTTAATAAAGACTGCATTCCCTCCCTTCCCCTTCGCATTTCGATTGGGTATTGGGTACATGTATTGGGTATCTTCGAATTCGAAGTATCGTATTGTGGTCTCATGTCTGTATCCTTCCTATTCTCACTCTATTTCGAACCAGGACAAGATACTTTATACTTCAGCAAAGCTTAATCCAAGTTACAAGCAATATTATAGGAACGGCAACAATGAAATTAACCAAAACCGTAGTTTTTGCAGTGGGAGTCGGCATTACTGTTACGTCGGCCTTTTCTATAGTGGGTTCAACGACGAAGACTCGTTGTCCTAGTCGAACTGTCTCCTCCCTTCGAGAGAAATCAATGATACCTTTGCACGCTAAGATAATTATTTCCGAGAAGGTCGATGGTTATGATAATGCTAGGGAGTTGTCGACTGCATCGAATTTACCGCGTTCAAGAATAGAAAAGGTTCCGGAATTCAACAAGAGGAATAAGTTTGTTAAAATTGGCCTTTCTAGTTTAGTCCAGGATTGGAAGAAATGGGTCCAGGCGACAATGTTGGCTTTGGCATTATTTATGACGCCTCTATTCGTTAATCCGGAGTCGGCTTTAGCAACGCAGACGGGTGGGAGAATGGGCGGGTCGTTTGGTAGCAGTGGCGGCTCTAGTCGCTCATATTCATCTCCGTCACGGAGCTCGTACGGTGGTAGTAGAAATTCGTTTAGCAATCCTCGGTTTTATGGTTCGATGAGACCATCCACCACTATTATAGCTCCAGTTCCAGTAGGTGGGCCAGTTGTTTATGCCCCGACGTATGGTTATAATCCATTGTCACGTGTAATCGATTCCTTCTTCAATGGAGTGTTTTTTCTTGCATTCATGTTCATTGTAGTACAAGGTATGAGAGGATCCACGGATGCAGGCGTTAGTGCAAGCCCATTAGGGAAAGGAGTTTCAGTAGCATCGCTCTCGATAGCTCTGAATGTACCTGACAGAAATGATCCTGGTTCTATATTATCTTATTTGACACAACTATCAAATACGGCTCGCACCGACTCTCGCGTTGGACTTCAAAATCTTGTGAATAATGTTGCTATGGGATTGTTACGCCAACGAAGGTCAATTATTGGAGCAAGCTCTAATTATGAACATTTTATCGATTCTGATAGAGCCGCCCGCAAATACAATCAACTTGTAGTGAATCAAAGAAGTAAATTTGAAAAAGAAACAATTAGCAAATACAAGGGAGTTGATTACTCCATTCCGCACAACGTGAACGACAGCATCAATTTGAAAGCCACGTTAGCTGTTGTAACTATCGTATTTACCATAGAAGGTGATAATACCAAAATTCCTGAAATTCGAAGCGTGTTAGATGTGGAAACTGCCTTGACAAGAATAGCTGCAGATTCAGAAGTTGAGGATTGCTTGATTAGCGCAGAAGTTCTCTGGACTCCTGGAGACATATCCGAAACAATAACAGAGCGAGAAATGTATGCAGATTATCCAGAACTGAAAAGGGTCTGAAAGTTAAATACAAGGTTTAAAAATGTTTCTCATTACATTGACAAACTTTCGCTAATTAGCAACAGCGATTAACAACCAGTCTTCAAATTTGGCATACAACGATAATTTGAAATTAATTATGAAACCCAGTTCTTTAGATCTCCAAGCACATTGACAAATTGAGTCACCTACCAGATTGACCGACTTTACTTTCCAATCAACTTTATGGTTTGGCTTCTTATTTGAAGATCAACCTCCGCCCAAATTTCTAGATGCTGTCTTTTTCGAAGAATGTCGAAGGCAGGAACCGAGAAAGTCAACGTAAATATTGCTGCTTATAATAGGCTTCTTAAGGTCGTTTGTGAATGAAAAATTTACAGGCTTAATGGCAGTTGCTCTGGCGATCTTTTTAAAATCATTTCCATAATTTTGTGCTGAGTCTTGCTTGTACTTTGCTGGGGTAGGTGAAACACGACAGCTCAAATGCCATGATGGGTCGACGTAGCAACTTGGGTAGACATTTTCGATAACAGCCCCTCGAAATGTACACTCTTTTGATCTCGTTTTGTTGACAGGTAGACCTTGCGATAACTTCTTCGCTGCTTCAATTTGTTTCAAATTTGGCATCGGGGCAGGTTGCTCGGGCTTTGACAAAGCCACTACAGGTCCACCTTTACGAGAAAATATGGCAGATTCTTTCCAGGAAACCGCCGACCAAGTTTTATATAGAGATATTTCTTCCTCAATTTTTTCTTCAACAACATTTTGCATCGTCTTAAATTTACAAGGATCCACCCGCCTAGCTTGGCGGAGAGGACACACCAGTCGCATTTGTTGTTTGAAGTCGTAGTCAAAAACATATTTTTCCATCGATTTGTAATCAGGACCTTTGACAAGTTCCTCTCCAGACTTCGTTTGGGGTGGATAGACTCTTTGAAATCCCACGAGCAAAGATGATTCAGTATCAGCTATAACATCGTCTTTAAACTGTAAAAATTGTTTTGAATTTGACTCGTCCCTTTCATTGCAATCAATACTATCGTCACTAGTTTGGGACTCAGACTGAAGATCGTTTTCTGAACCATCGTCACTACATGAGTTGACAGAATCAGCTGACTGATTAAGCACACAGCTTACCACCGCATCTTGATCTTGTTCTGGGGATGAAGTACTATCAACAGCAGGGTTGACACTGTCACAATATTTCTTCTGCACTTGATCAAGTAACCAATCTTCGCACCCACGATACTTTCGTAAAAGAAGAGGGACTTTTGAAAGTTTACGTGGTTCGTATTTCTCGTAAATATTGTTGATTGTCTTCACAATGTCTGTATTAATGTGTTTTCGAGCTTGCTGGTTTCCGCGATTGGTATCTAATTCTACCAATGGCTGCGCTTTGACCGTATGTCTATTCTTTTGGCTGGAAGATCTTTCTTTCTTGTCACTGCACTTCAAACTAATATATTGGCTAAATAATCTACGATCACTCTCACTCTTCTTCAACTTGCAGTGAACCTGTCTGTCATCTGGCTTTGCGTTGACGATCGAAAGCGCTTGCTCAATTAGCGCAGATTTGATTCTTTTATCAATGTCGTGGTCTGTTGCAAATGATGGCAAATGGTTAACTTCGATGAGATAAGGTCTCAAGGTTTGATCAATTAGAATATCAAAACCCAAAATCTGGAAGCATCTACTTTCGCTTTTGAACCTGTTCTCTGTACTATTTCCTATCTTATCGGTTTCGCCTTGGCTACTATACGATTCACTTGTAAAGTATCCGTCTTCACTAATTACTGATAAATCATCTCTGTGACAACTCCCATCTTCTGAGAAATCGTTCTTTCCCTCTATTTCGCCACTACCAGTATAAATACCCCAGAGATTAGGTTCATTTTTGAAACCGAACGTATTGTTATATTCTCGAACCAAAGTTGGGAGTACACTAAGTATCGTTTTCGCGCAAATCGAGCTAATCTTCTCCCATAGATTTTCTACATTTTGTCTCCCTCTTTCTCTCTCTAACCAGCCAAGAAACCATTTAAGACTCCTCTTACTTCCTTCACTTCCCAACTCTTCTTCTCTGTCGACATTTTCGAAGTTTTTACTGTGCTTGTTTATTGAATAGTTGGTCAAATGCATACATCGTTGCGTGGTATTTTGTGCGTTAGGTTGAACAAAATCTTGAGTACATAACCTTACGAGACCATCTCGAAAAAGATAAATTCGAAGTGGTTTGCAGCTTGTCACAAGAACATATAAACGTAAGTCAAACTTTTTCTTATCAATTAGCAAAGGGCGGCGTATGTATCGTTGGGCCACATAGTTTGCACTCAAATCAATTTTATCCCATGTTCGAGTTAAGTAGATTCCTTTCCCTTGACTTCCTCCCGATGGTTTCATTATGAAATATTGCGAGCTTTTGTTCTTAGGGTTGTTAAAATGATCCCGGCGCAAAGCTGCAGCTTCCTGAGGAAGAACATATGTTTTAGGGCTAAAAGCAAAATCTTTGGGAAATTTACGTCTCATAACTTCCAAATTAATTGCTAGCCGCGACTTCCGAGCAATTTGCGTCATCCCTGGAAAGTGATTGATAGTTTGCCAAGGTGCAATACTTTTAAAATAGTCAGTCAAACCACTGGCAGTATCGGCCCACAGTACATTCGCAGTTTCGCGTTCGTACACCAACCTCCATTTTCGTTTGACCGCACTACTCCGTACTACATTATACCGACATGACTCACTCGCAAGAAACGTTATGGTCTTAGATTTCTTATCCGATCTCTAGTTTGTTCATGCAACTTAGCTAATTTCCTTTTCAGAAGACTAGAAGTGTACGTGAAGTCTTACCTTCTTTGTTTTGTCAACATGAGAACATAACGCCTTTTTTGATTTGCTGGGCCTTTCCATGACGGCAAATTTTTATTGTAATTTTCCTCTATATTTATTTGTATTAACAGGTAGAGAATAAGTCCATTGCTTATTAAACCTTCCTCCCGACAAAATTGATTTGGTAATATCATATTTTTCTCACGACTAGCTCATTTCGCGGGACTGATTTCCGTTAAGCGGTCCAAGTTCTGTGATTTATTACTGTTCCATAGAAACAGTTTCGAAATACAGCTGAAACATTGGTGGAAAGTCGAGCGTATCGGCGTGACTCGGGGGAGGAAAATTATCAAAATATGTACATAACGTTGAATTCTGTTTACATGAAACAGACTCAAACATTTTTTGGATCCAATTCAAAGCGTTGCGAATTCTTTTCATATTTCTCAACTTTCAACTGAATAGATTAAGCTACCGATAAAATATTGCGCTTGGAGAATATTCTTGCGATAGCAAATCTAAGACATAGATGACTCTCTGGCAGACTGTATTTTACGGGGTGAACCTTCAATTTTTTCGGATGAGTTCATCCTATATGAACTTATTTTCTTCATTTCCATTTCCGCTATCTCAAAGACATCAGTTTCCTTCGTCAAATTCGGTGAGAAGGTCAGCAAGAGTTTTTCCTGACCAATTTGAAATTGCTGTAAGAAGTCTGCATAAGAGATTTGGCCATTTTTGGAAATGTCCACTTCGCTTATCAGCTTAGCAGCCTTTTCTTCGGTAAAATCCAACCCTAAAATATGGCGAAGATTCTGAAATATCAAAATGTGAGTAAAAAATTAATCGTCGCTTTGGATAAATTTTTACATCTGATAGGATTACCTCTTTACTTATGAACCCACTCGAATCAACATCTAAACGATTGAATGCTTCAAGAAGCCTTGCTTCATCCAATTGACCACAGGCTTCAAGAGTAGCTAGAATAAAGTATACTTAGCAACAAGCGGAATGCCAAAATTTTACTGATATTTTCGTTTAGACTTACCTGCGATAAACTCGACGTACTGAATGAAGCCGTCTTCAAATTGAAAATCATTAACGATCTTATAAAAAGATAAATCATTCAAAGAAAACTACTAATCGTACCTCCGTAGACGTCCATACTAGTAAACATCGAGTCGATTTCTTCATCTTCGTAATTGTATTGTTTCATTAAAGAAACGAATTCCGACTTACGTATTACGCCATCTCGAGCAGTATCAAATTTTTTGAAGGCCTTGTGAAGTTCTAAAAGCTCTTCAGATGTTGATTTGTGTGCAACAACTGTAAGAGCTAGTCTTTTCATTTCACATGCACCAGCATACGCTGACATATTTTCTTTTAAAATATCCATGTATTGCTCAATTGGAAGCGCTTCGTCATCCAGTAAATCCGTATCTTTAAGCCACTTGTGATTACAAGCTTGCACTGCAGAAAGGCGGTGAAGCGGATCTGCAACCAAAAGTTGCGAAACAAACGTTTTCGCGTCTTCGCTAACATGATCCCAACCTTTGCCTGCAAAGGTGTAATCACATGATACTATCTTCCTAATCACAACTTTCATATCGGCGTGATAGAATGGTTTTCGATTAGATAGCAACATGTATGTCATAACTCCAATCGCCCAAACATCTGCATCATGCGTATAAGTTCCTTTCAGAACCTGTGGTGACATAGTGTAGAGTGTACCTAGAAATTTGTAGATGAGCGTTAGATATCTGCATTAAACAAAGAATAAAAATTAAAGTGTACTCACCACATATATCGAACATGTAACGAGCATTGGCGGCATATTGACGACCAAGGCCGAAGTCAATAACCTTTACTACTGCCTCCTTACCTTTCTTCTCAAAAATCACATTCTCGAATTTCAAATCTCGATGAGTAATGTGCCTTGCATGCATGTAACTGATAGCAGAACAGATTGATGCAGTGATCCTAGCAGCTTCGGCCTCTGTGTAGGGTACCATTGAATACAGGTCTCCTCCAACACAACATTGCATCACTAGATAAATGTTGTCTGGACTCTCGTAAACTGAATAGAGTCGCACAATATTCGGATCTATAGAACAACATTATGGCACATAACTTATACGTACGATGATATCGAAAGAAGACCACATAATGTCCAACTTACGGTCTAAAGTGCGCAATAGATTGACCTCATTCAGAAGCTCTTTCAATGCTGCTTCAGAAAGTTGCGTAGTTGCAATGCTTTTAAGGGCATAAGGCCTAATTTTCATCTTATCTCCTTCCTTTATATTTTTCTTTGGCGTACTTACTGGTGTTGACGAAGGCGATGGCGTGAAATTAAAATTAGAGCAACTACTCTCTCGTTCGTTTCTTCTCACGACCATATCAACCGAACCCAAACTTCCAGTGCCAAGTTTCTTAATAACTTTAAAATCATCGTACACATCTCTATAGTGCCCATTTTTCGGACAGGGCGTGTGAACCTGAACCAAATTAGCGTGCGATTTATTATGGAAGTTTGCACTCACGCGAGAAGATGAACGTTGGAAAGCGACATCATTGGCAGATGATGCCTTCGAAGTGCACCCTCCCATATTTGCGATTCTTGCTGTTTTACTTTATTTTCTCAGAAGTTGCCTGCCTTTATGGTTCGATGTCTCTAGGATAACGATTCTACTTTTGCAATGAGACTGGGCATACTTTCAATGTATACACTCGTCGATCTGTAGTCTGCAACGTAGAGTGTAACAAGATCAAAGATATTATCACGAAACTGTACGTATCCTTTTTTTTGAGAGATTCCTGAAAATATGAATACATGTACCAGTTGTACGGCTCGTACTCTGTACCTGTACCTCATGTACGACTCGTACGTACGACTCGTATGTAGTGTGTCAAGCTACCTACCTTACCAGAAGCGAGCTCAGAAGCGAGAACCCTATCATCC
>Ga0209092_10002175_pt1 | contig 18226 bp, 10 predicted proteins | sample FraStrMetagenome_FD_187446 | JGI IMG/M metagenome (GOLD analysis project Ga0209092, IMG submission 187446) | Marine eukaryotic phytoplankton communities from Arctic Ocean - Fram Strait ARC3M Metagenome (SPAdes) (version 2) | ecosystem: Environmental > Aquatic > Marine > Oceanic | place: Fram...
CGGCACCGATTTAATTAATCCTAAATCTGCTATTACAGGAAATACCCCAACACTTAAGGAAACTAAACATTGGTTTTTACCTTTAGATAAACACGAATCTTTTTTACGTGAGTGGATTTTAGATGGCCATAAAAGTGATTGGAAATCTAATGTTCTAGGACAGGTGAAATCTTGGATTGATGATGGCCTGAGACCAAGAGCGGTTACTCGAGATTTAGAATGGGGAATTCCTGTTCCTGTAGATGGGGGCGAAGGGAAAGTACTGTATGTTTGGTTTGATGCACCTATTGGTTATATCTCTTCAACCAAAGAATGGGCAGAACGAGAGGGCAAAAACTGGGAAGATTATTGGAAAGATAAAAACACAAAACTGGTTCATTTTATAGGAAAAGATAATATTGTTTTTCATTGTATTATTTTTCCAAGTATGCTAAAAGCCCATGGTGGTTATATATTACCCGAAAATGTTCCTGCAAATGAATTTTTAAATTTAGAAGGAAATAAATTATCAACCTCTAAAAATTGGGCTGTTTGGTTACATGAGTATCTAGAAGACTTTCCAAATCAGCAAGATGTATTGCGCTATACTTTAACGGCGAATGCTCCTGAGAATAAAGACAACGACTTTACTTGGAAAGATTTTCAAGCAAAAAACAACAATGAATTGGTAGCCATTTTTGGAAACTTTATCAATCGTGTTGTTGTTTTAACTAATAAATATTATGATGGGCAAGTTCCTGTAGCAGGAGAATTTACAGAAGTTGATGAGGATACTTTAGCTGCAATCAAACACTTTCCAGAAAGTATTGGGAAATCTATCCAACGATACCGTTTTAGAGAAGCTTCACAAGAATTAATGAATCTTGCTAGATTAGGGAATAAATACTTAGCAGATGAAGAACCTTGGAAAGTAATTAAAGTAGATGAAGAGCGAGTAAAAACAATCATGTATGTTGCCCTACAAATTTCTGCTGCTTTAGCAGTAGTTTCTGAGCCTTTCTTGCCTTTTACTTCAGATAAATTAAAAAAAATGTTGCATATTTCTAATGAGAATGACAGGTCATGGAATGATGTTTCAGAAAAAGAGGTCTTACTCCCAGCCAATCATCAAATTGGGTCTGCAGAATTATTATTTTCAAAAATAGAAGATAAAACTGTCACTACTCAATTAGAAAAGCTAGCAGCAACTAAAAAAGCAAACGAGCAAGAAAGCAAAGTGATAGAACCTCAAAAAGAAACCATTGATTTTGAAGACTTTACTAAGTTAGATATGAGGGTTGGAACTATTTTAGAGGCTGTAAAAGTTGCAAAAACTAAAAAATTATTACAACTAAAAGTAGATGTTGGCATTGACGTAAGAACCATTGTTTCTGGAATTGCAGAAAGCTTTTCTCCCGAAGATATTATTGGACAGCAGGTAACTGTCTTAACTAATTTAGCTCCTAGAAAAATTAGAGGGGTAGAAAGCCAGGGAATGATTTTAATGACAGACACACCTAATGGAAAATTAGCTTTTGTAGAACCAGAACAAAAAGTAAGCAACGGACAACAAATAAGTTAATGCTAAAAATAGCATATCATCCAATTTACAAACACGATTTACCAGACGGGCATAGGTTTCCGATGGAAAAATATGATCTTTTACCTCAGCAATTAGTCTATGAAGGCACCTGTAATGAGGAGAATTTCTTTGAGCCTGAAATACCAAACAATAAATATTTTTTTTTAGTTCATGATGCTGCGTATGTATCCGATTTATTAAACATCACTTTAGATCAGAAAGCAGCTAGAAAGATTGGATTTCCTTTAAGCGAAGAACTAATTGCTAGAGAAATGATGATTGCTGATGGAACAATGAAGGCTAGCAAATTTGCTATAAAATATGGAGTTGCAATGAATATTGCTGGTGGTACACATCATGCCTTTACAAATAAAGGAGAAGGTTTTTGTATGTTAAACGACCAAGCTATTGGCGCTAGATATCTTCAAGAAAAAGGATTGGCAAATAAAATATTGATTGTAGATTTAGATGTTCATCAAGGAAATGGAACTGCAGAAATTTTTCAAAATAACAACACCGTTTTTACATTTTCTATGCATGGAAAAAGTAATTACCCCTTTCATAAAGAAAAGAGCGATCTAGATATTGCTCTTGAAAACGGAACTGAAGATGCGGCATATTTATCTATTTTAAAAGAAACCTTACCTGATTTAATCACAAAACAACAACCAGATTTCATCTACTATTTATGTGGTGTAGATGTTATTACAACCGATAAACTAGGAAAACTTTCTCTTACTATAGAAGGTTGTAAAGAACGAGATAGATTTGTGTTACAAACCTGTAAAGACTTATCTATTCCGGTAATGTGTAGCATGGGTGGTGGATACTCACCTGATATTAAAATTATTATAGATGCGCATGCCAATACCTTCAGATTGGCACAAGATATTTTCTTTTAATGAAGACCCAATTCCTTTCTTAAATGCTCATCTTTCAAACTATTCTGACTCCAATAAGGCAGCATTTTTTGAGCTTTTAAAATGGCGCTAGTGGTTCTTAGTTTTCCATCGAAAGCAGATGGAAATGTTTCAAACCAACCTACAATTTTATAGGGTGCTTTGTTTTCAAAAATAATACTCATGCTTCTTTTCAACTGAGAATACTCGATTTTATATTCCATTAAATTTATTCCAGACATCTCTTTTTTGTTATAAGAAGTTAATGAGGTTGTTGCTTTAAAAGATTGTAATTTTAGATGTTTTAATTGAATATAATTTGAAGGAGGAATTAACTGAATTGTTCCTATTGGTAATAATGATGGATTCATTCTAAGTACCGTAAAAACTTCATCTTCTAAAAATGATTTTTTTATTCTTGTAGTTCTATCACCTTCTGCTTCAAAATAAGAGCGGTGTTCTACTTTATAATCTGTATTGTCAATAAGATTAAATTGAGTAAACATAGTACCGCACCATTCTTGAGATGAAGCTGATACTTTTAATGATTTTGGAAATTTATTTCTATCGATGGGTGTAAAAACAACACTAAATAATGAATAATCGTAGACACCCGTTGTGAATTTTTTTAATTGAATGTTCTTTAGAATCCACGTAGAGTTTTTATTTGCATAACGCTCATTTTTTACCTGTTTATCTGTCAAGAAATCTTCTGTTACAAAAACACTTACAAGTTGTCCTGGGTGATTTTCTTGATATCTATTTTGAGAAACTTCATACACATTTACTTCTGCTTTTCCCTGAGACCAATAAGAATTAGTAGCTACATTATTTTTTTGAGCGAGTATCGATCCTGCCAAAAAGAAACTTGCTATAAATAGATATATTGATTTTTTCATGAACTGATTATTTACAGGTAAAGATAACTGTTTTAAAAACTTTTTTAAAAGTTGAAAATGATTCTCTAGAAAACTTCAAAAATTCGTAATTTGGTAGTCTTATATATGTTACACGAATTAAAAGACATTATCCGTTCTGCTAAAATTGCACAAAGTCTAGGCAATAAAACCGCGCTTGCTTCTGTGGTTTCTTTAGATGGCTCATCCTATAGAAGGCCAGGAGTTAGAATGTCTATTCAAGAAAATGGAAAAATGATTGGTGCGGTTAGTGGGGGTTGTGTAGAAAAAGAAATCATACGACAATCACAACGGGTTTTTGAAACCAATACCTCAACATTAATGGAATATGATGGCAGATATCGTCTTGGATGTGAAGGGTTTTTATATATTTTAATTGAACCTTTTCATCCTACTGAAGCATTTTTTAATGCTTTTGAGAAGCAATGCTTCTCTAGAAAATCTTTTTCCATTAGCTCCTATTTTTCAAAAGAGAACTCAAAAAGACATAAAGGGAGTTCTTGTTTTCATTTTTCTGAGGGAGAATTTCCTGTATCAATTGTAAAGCCAGAAAAAAGCCTAACGCTATTCACTCAAACCATCAAGCCTGGTTTTAAATTGGTCATTGTTGGTTGTGAACACGATGCTGTTCAGTTATGTAAATATGCATCAACAACAGGTTGGGAAGTAGTTATTGTGGCTCCAATAGATGAATTAAAATCAATAGATGATTTTCCTGGTGCTTCTGATTACTTGGGGATTAATGAAAAAGAATTTAGTGCCCTTACTTTTGATTCTCAAACTGCTATTATAATGATGTCACATAGTTATGTGAAAGATTTAAAGTACCTATCTGAACTTGTTGGAAAAGAAATTAGTTATATTGGTTTGCTTGGTCCTAGCAAGCGAAGAGAAAAGTTGTTACATGATTTATTAGAAAAAAATGATCTGATTTCTGATGATTTTTTCGACAAAATACATGGCCCAGCTGGAATTAATATAGGGGCAGAAACACCTCAAGAAATAGCTATTTCTATACTTGCTGAAATATTATCTGTTATTAGAAATCAAAAACCCATATCTTTGAAAGATAAACAAATTGGAATACATCAATGATGCCAAAAACTGCAATACTAATTCTTGCTGCCGGTGAGTCTAAAAGAATGGGTGAGCCCAAACAATTATTACCTTATAACAATTCTACGTTATTACTCCACTCTATTGAACAAGCAAACAGCATAAAATATTCAGATGTATTTATTGTTATTGGAGCTCATTTTGCAGATATTTTTAAATCTATTAGAGGGCAAAAAGTAACAATTCTTAAAAATAACAATTGGGAAGATGGTATGGGAAGCTCTTTAAGTAAAGGGATTGAACTCATAAAAAAGAAAAATAATTACGACAGAGTTTTAGTAACATTAGCAGATACACCTCTTGTAACTACAGAACATTATGAAGAGTTAATTTCATTATCAGACAGTACTGGTAAGCGTATTATACTCACCAACTACGAAGAAGTTGCTGGTGTTCCCGCTATTTTTGACAAATCATTATTTAATGAATTATCAATACTATCTGATAATGAAGGCGCCAAACCTGTGGTGAAAAAATATAAAAAAGAGGTCTTAAAAATGACTTCTAAGACTCCTTTCTTTGATGTTGACACCAAAGAAGCATATGAAAAACTACTTGAATTATCCTAATATTTCACTCTTAGGCATTTCTAATTGATTGATAAACGGCTGCTTTAATAATCGTTCGCCTTTTGCTGCATGAATGGCATTAGCAACCGCTCCTCCTGCTGGAGGTAGTCCTGGTTCTCCTAATCCTGTTGGTGATAGATCACTTTCAACAAAATGAGTGCTTACTTCAGGAGTTTCTTGCATTCTAATTAAACGGTAATTATCAAAATTAATGGCCTTTGGAGTTCCGCTTTTAAAAGAGAAATCGCCATACATTGCGTGTCCGATACCATCAATAACCCCACCTTCAATTTGATTTTTTGCACCTAAAGGATTGACTACAATTCCACAATCAACAGCTACTGTAACTTTTTTAACAACTAGCACTCCTTCAACCATTTCAACGTCTGCAACTTCTGCTACATGCGTATTATGGCTATAATAAGCTGAAAACCCTTGGTAAGTTCCTTCTGTTACTTTAGTCCAATTAGATTTTTCGACAGCCAGTTTAATGGTTTTTTCCATTCTTTCAGCAGAATACTGAATCTGTTCATCTTTTGTTCCTTTTACTTTTTGAAGTAATTTAATAAGGAGCGATGGATGGTCTACTCCTAATTCATCTGCTAATTCACTAAAAAAACTTTGTTCTGCAAAAGCTAAAAAGTTTGTGTAGGGCGCTCTCCACGCTCCTGTAGTTATATTACTTTGGTGATTCGCAGTACTTACTTTATAATTTGGAATACATCCTGCTGGAAAAAAATTCGGGATTAATCCATACATATTTCCATTTATAGCAGCTTCTTTTAAGTGATATCCTGTAATTTCTCCATCTTTTAAAGATGCTTTTATTCTGTATTTGATGGCTGGTCTATAGGTTCCCGCTGCCATATCATCTTCTCTTGAAAAAACAACTTTAATTGGCTTTTTTACTAAACTTGAAATTTCAGCAGCCTCCTCTACAAAATCTCCATAAAGCCTTCTTCCGAAACCTCCTCCCATACGAGTCATTTCTAAATGAATTTCTTTTGGATCTCTATCTAATAATTTAGCAATCTTCCCAACTGTCCAAGCTGGTGTTTGAATGGGTCCTACAAGATGAACTTTAGTTTGCGTAACATTCGCATAGAAATTCATTGGTTCCATACAATTGTGAGGTAAAAAAGGAGACTCATAAGTTCTCTCTATAATTTTATCTGCTTGAGCAAATGCCATTTTTATATTACCATCTTCACGTCTAGTATCAAATTTATTACCCTCTAAAATCTTAAATAGCGCTGTGTCATGATCTTCTGTATTTTCTAATTTTACATCGTGTTTCCATTCAACAATCAACGCTTTTTTACCTTTCATCGCTGCCCAAGTATTGCTCCCTAAAACAGCAATCTTATTACCAAATTTCACTACTTCTAAAACGCCATTGATGCTTTTGGTAATACTATCATCAAAACTAACTAATTTTTTACCAAAAGCTGGTGGTCTTAAAACAGAGGCATAAGCCATTCCTTCAGAAGTATAATCTAATCCAAATAAGGGTTTCCCTGTAATAATTTTTTGAATGTCTACATTCTTTATATCTTGTCCAATTATGTTATAATCCTTCGATTTTTTTAGAATTACATTTTCTGGAATCTCTAAAATAGCTGCTTCTTTGGCTACTTCTCCATATCCTAGAATTTCTCCATTTGCATTGGTAATAATTCCTTGGGAAGCTGAACAAGTAGAAGCATCAACACCCCATTTTGCAGCGGCTGCATTGACTAACATTTGTTTGGTTGTTGCTCCTGTCTGGCGCAAAGCATCCCATCCAAAGCGGATAGACTGACTTCCTCCAGCAACTTGTCTTTGATAATTTACGGGATCATATAGTCCTTGCGATACAGAAACCTTATCCCAAGAAACATCTAATTCTTCAGCAATAATCATTGGCATAGAAGTTTTAACCCCTTGTCCTATTTCAGGATTTGGCGAAAAAATGGTAACATAGCCTTCTTCGGATATTTTTATAAATGCGTTAAAGTCATTAAAATTAAGTTTTGAAATGTCTACAGGGACAATGGCTTCTGGCTTACAAGCACTTAAGAAGTTAAACCCAATTAACATACCCCCTCCAGCAAGTACAGATGTTTTTAAAAAATTTCTTCTACTAAAACTAAGTGATTTATTTTGAGACTTCATAATTTTTTATGCTTGGTTAATTTATGAGTTTTTAGCAGCCAATTCTACAGCCTTTTCTATTCTATTATAAGAAGCACATCTGCAGATATTTCCATGCATAGCCTCTCTAATCTCATCTTTTGTTGGGTTTGAGTTTTCTTTTAAAAAGGCAGAAGCTGTCATTATTTGACCAGCCTGACAATAACCGCATTGTGGAACATCAATTTCTTTCCAGGCTTCCTGCACAGGGTGTGTTCCGTTCTCTGAAAGTCCTTCAATTGTTGTAATGGACTCTCCAGAAATAGAAGAAACGGGTAAAGAACAACTTCTTACTGCTGCGTTATCAACATGAACGGTACAAGAACCACATTGGGCAATACCACAACCAAATTTAGTTCCTACCATGTTTAGTTCATCTCTCAATATCCATAGTAAAGGTGTATCTGCATCAACCGTTACTGTAACTTGTTCCCCGTTAACTTTTAGTGTATAGTTTGGCATAGTGTATTGATTAGAAATAAAAGGATAAGTTACAAAAACTTATTTTTATTTAAGTTATTTTCCTGTTCACCTAAAATAAAATTTGTGCAAATTAATTTGTTTCTAAACCATTTTAATATTCATAAAATATATGAAACCTTAACACAAACACTACAGAAAAGTTAAAAAACGCTGTATTTAAAAGATTTAGCTTAATTTAGTAACCAAACATTTAAAGAGAATTTGATTTTATTTTTTTAAGGACTTCCTTCTCTTAGTAATTATTAATTTTTTAAGCCTAGGTAATGAAATTTAGACATTTTATTTATTTATTCATAGTTACTCAACTAAGTATTTTTTCGCAAGAACTCCCTCCTATCGAAGTTTTTAAGCCAAAAGATTATGGCGCAGAAGATCAAAACTGGGGAATTTCTCAAAGTGATGATAAAACTATTTATTTCGCCAACAATAAAGGGTTGTTAACCTATAATGGAGCACGTTGGAAACTTTACAAATCTGCAAACTCTTCAATCGTTAGATCTGTAAGGGTTATTGAAGACAAAATCTACACAGGTAGTTATATGGATTTTGGTTATTGGGAAAGCAATAAGCTTGGAATACTAGAATATAGCTCGATAACCAAAAATGAAAAGGTTCCTCTTGCTGAAGACGAGGAATTTTGGAATATATTAGAACTTGATCGCTGGATTCTGTTTCAATCTTTAGACAGAATTTACATTTACGACACTAAGATAAAAACGATAGATATAATTAAATCAAAAACCACTATTACTAAAATTTACAAGGTAAATAATGAAATCTATTACCAAAAAATTTATGAAGGTATCTATAAGCTTAAAAATGATGAAGAAATATTAATTACTGATAATCCTTTATTAAAAAACAACATCTTAATAAATATTTTCAGCATTAATAATGAGTTATTATTCCAAACTAAAGAACTTGGTTTTTTCATCAAACAAAATGGAAAATTTATCAAAGAATGGGATTCTAAGCTAAATACTAAATTAAGTAACTATAGTATTTACAATAGCTTACAGTTAAAAAATGGTGACTTCATCCTTGGCACTGTTTCAAACGGAATTATATATGTAAATACAAAAAAGGAAATTGAATATACTATTAATCAAAGTAATGGTCTGGGAAACAATACAGTTCTTTCTTTATATGAAGACAAAGAGGAAAATGTTTGGCTAGGGTTAGATAATGGCATAAGCAATATAAACTTTAATGCACCTTTTAGAGTTTACAAAGATGATTTAGGAATTTTAGGCTCAGTATATACCTCCTTTATAGATGATAATATTTTATATTTAGGAACAAATCAGGGTCTTTTTTATAAAAACAAAGATCAAAAAGGTGCCTTTAAATTTGTCAAGGGAACAGAAGGGCAAGTTTGGTCACTACAAAAAATAAAAAACACCTTGTTTTGTGGGCATGATAAAGGATCATTTATAATTTCTAAGGGAAAAGCTGAAAGGATTTACAATACCTCGGGAACATGGGTTTTTAAGGAGATTGATAACAATCCAGACCTTATAATTCAGGGTAATTATGAAGGTTTATATATTCTTAAAAAAGAAAATAATAAGTGGGTGTTAAGAAACAAAATAAAAGGGTTTGGAATCTCATCAAGACATCTTGAGTTTATTAAGCAAGATGAAGTTTTAGTGAGTCATGAGCAAAAGGGGGTATATAAATTAAAAATTGATACTGGTTTTAATCAAGTACTATCCTATTCTAAGACAGTAGTAAAAAAAAGTATAAAATCTAGCCTTAATACCTACAATAATAAAGTTTTATATGGCTCAAACAGTGGTGTTTTTTTCTACGATACTAACTCTTTAGATTTTAAAAAAGACAGTATTCTAAGTAATTTATACGATTTTACAAGCTATATTTCTGGGAAGTTAATTAATTCTAACAATAAGTTATTTGCATTTACAGAACAAAATATATCCTATGTCCAAAGAGAAAAACTTAGTGCTAAGTATGAATTATTCTCTATACCTGTTCCAAATAGTGTGAGGGAAACGAAAGATGGTTACGAAAACATCCTTTATATTGGAGATGATAAATATTTAATAGGTATTACTAGTGGTTACATTATTACAGACTTAACATATAGAAATAAAATAAATCACACTATTAAACTAGATGAGGTTAGTGCACATTCCATAAAAAATGAAGAAAAATCGCTAAGTCTAGTAAAAGGAGGGGCTCTAGAAAATAAAGAAAATCATATTAAAATTTCATACAGCATATCTAATTATAGCAAATATTTTCCATCTCTATTTAGGTACAGACTTGTAGGTTCTAATAACAATTGGAGTGATTGGTCTTCAAAATCAGAGATTTATTTTGAGAACCTGCCACATGGTAGCTATATTTTTGAAGCAAGTGCGAAGATTGGCAATTTAGAAACCAATAATAAAATAAAGTATAATTTCACAATAGCAAAACCCTGGTACCTAAAGCCTTTATCCTTAATAATTTACTTTTTTTCAGGAGTTCTGATTTTAATAATAATAAATATTCTTCATCGAAATTATTTTAAAAACCAACGCGAAAAACTTTTAAAGAAAAAAGAGAAGGAATTAGAAATAAAACAATTGGAAAATGAACAACAATTAATGCATTTTAAAAATTTAGATTTACAAAAAGATATCGATTCTAAAAATAGAGAATTAGGATTATCTACAATGAATTTAATAAAACGTAACGAATTATTAGGGACGATAAAAAAAGAGCTGGGTTCAACAAAAGATAAAGACGGCATTACTACTGTCATAAAACTTATCAATACAAATTTAAACACTTCTAATGATTGGAAATTATTTGAAGAAGCTTTTAAAAATACCGATAAAGGCTTTATGAAAAAACTGAAGCATAAACACTCCAATCTAACTTCAAATGATCTAAGGCTTTGCACATACTTGAGATTAAATTTATCTTCAAAAGAAATTGCGCCACTACTTAATATATCCATACGAAGTGTAGAAGTTAAAAGATATCGCCTTAGAAAAAAGATGAATTTACCACATGAGGCCAGCTTAAGCAGTTATATATTAGAAATATAATGTTACGGTAACCTTTAAAAAAACCATACATTACCATAACATCACACACACAAAAAAAATTTAAAGCATCCTAATTAGTTTAAAAATATGACTTCCTGTTTTTTATCTCTTTTTTTTGTGATGTATGTTTTTTATTGAGGTAGTAAATATCAATTTTCTAAATAATACAGTTAATTTAGTATCATTAATTAAATGATAAAATATTTATATGAGAAAACTTATTGTTTTAATATCGTTCATTTTTATATCTAACACATTATATGCTCAAAACATTAATGTCAAAGGTGTAGTTACAGATGCTGTTACAGGTGAAACCCTCCCTGGTGTGAATGTTATTATAAAAAACTCCTTAAAAGGAGACGTAACAGATTTTGATGGAAATTATAAAATATCTTCTGTCCCCAAAGGTTCTATTTTAGTGTTTAGCTATCTTGGTTTCGAAACAAAAGAATTAACAGTTGATAATGAGATTATCAACGTAGTTCTTGAAGAAAGCTCTGAAACCCTAAATGAGATCGTTGTAATCGGTTATGGAAGTCAACGTAAAGAGTTGGTAACTGGAGCATTCTCCTCACTAAATGCTGAGAAGATAGCCGAAAAAAATCCATCTAGAATTGAAGAAGCGCTAACAGGAAGCGCAGCCGGAGTTCAAGTCACAGCAAATTCAGGATCTCCAGGATCTTCACTAAACATTAGAATACGTGGTATTACTACCAATGGAAACAATTCACCACTTGTAATTGTAGACGGAGTAAATATTGGCTCCGACCTCAGTGTAATAGACCCTAATGATATCGAAAAAATGGATATCATCAAAGATGCTAGTTCTGCTATTTATGGTGTTCAAGCAGCTAATGGAGTAGTCTTAATTACTACAAAATCAGGAAAGAAAAATAGACCCACCCAGTTTACATTCAATTCATATTCCTCAATTCAAGAAGCATCCAATCAATTGGACTTAATGAATGCCAGTGAATATGCTGTCTATGTAAATGAAACAGAAATAGCTAATGGAAATAGTATTCCTTATCCAAATATTGATGGGTTTGGGGTAGGAACAGATTGGCAAAAACGATTATTTACTCAGGCACCAATCACAAACTACACGTTTAGTGCAAGTGGTGGTTCTGAAACTATTACCCATAGTACTAGTGGGAGTATCTTTCAACAAGAAGGAATAATATCGCCAGAGAAATCTAACTTTAATAGAATTACAGTAAGAAACAATTTAGGAATTGATTTAACAGATAAATTGAAGCTTAGTACTTTTTTACTTTACACCAACATTAATAGAAAAACAATTCCTGAGGGAGGTAGAGGCTCGGCATTATATTATGCTTTAAATGCATCCCCATTAACCTCAGTGCTTGATGGAACAGATGGTAGCGGCCCCTCAAGAGGTTTCTCTTATATTGGTAGTGAGCAAGGTATAGAAATTATCAATCCACTTGCGTTAATTAATAATACACACAACGAAACTAAGGTAAACAGGTTCACAGGTAAAATAGAATTATCCTATGAAATCATTGACGACCTTAAAGTAACATCTAGATATAACTTCAATTACGCAGATGTTGCTAATAGAAACTACTATCCCCTTGGTTACTATGGCCCTAATAAGGTAAATAATAATGTAAGTCTTGATGCAAATAATCAGTTTCTAACTGATACAAACGGAAATGGAATAAAAGATTTATTTAGTGCTGTAGGTGAGGATACTCAAAACTATACAGATTATACCTGGGAGACTTTTATTGATTACAAAAAGTCTTTCGACAAGCACAACTTCAACTTATTATTGGGGACATCATTAAGAAGTGTTCAGTTTTATGGAGTATATGGGTTTGGTTCTCTTGTAGGAGAGGATAACTGGAATAATGCTTTTTTATTCAATACTCAAAACATTTATGATGAATACATTGTAACCTCTATAGGTCCAGATGGAAATATTGTAGTTGATAACAAGACGGTACAAAGAAACAGAAGCGCATCTACAGGAGTTAACGAAGATCGTTGGTATTCTCTTTTTGGGAGAGTTCAATATGATTATGATGGGAAGTATTTATTCTCAGCTATGGTTAGAAGAGATGCTTCGACAAGATTTGGGCCTAATAATAGAACCGGTTATTTCCCTTCAGTATCTGCAGGATGGATTCCTTCTAAAGAAGACTTTTTTGACAGTAATTCAATAAGTAATTTAAAATTTAGAGGTAGTTGGGGTATTACAGGAAATGATAAAATAGGAAGTTATGGTTGGATTGGTTCATTACAGGGAGCAAACGCTGAAGCTACCTATCCTTTTGGGAATGTAATTTCTAATGGAAATGCTCTCGGACAATTAGCGAATCCTGATTTACAATGGGAGACTAACGAGCAAGTTAATATTGGTTTTGATGCTAGTTTTTTTAACAGCCTATTTGATGTGACGGTAGATTATTATAAAAAAACTACTAAAAACCTTCTTCTTGTTCCAGAAGTTTCTGGACTACTAGGTTCTACGGCAGGTGGTAGTGCTGCACCTATAGTAAACGCTGGTACAATTGAAAATAAAGGACTTGACATTAGTCTTAATTTTAATAAACAAGTATCAGAGAACTTTAAAATTGCAGCCGGATTGAATATTACTACAGTTAAAAACAAAACAATTGAAGTAAATAATGCTGCTGGTTTTATCTCTAGTGGAGTCTTTGGTTTAGGGCAGCAAACTTCACGATTTCAAACGGGACTACCTATAGGGTCTTTTTATGGCTTAAAAACTGATGGTATTTTTCAAAATCAAGCCGAAATAGATGCTCATGCTGTTCAAGCTGGAGCTCAACCAGGAGATATTCGGTTTGTAGATGTTGATGACGATGGCGTTGTAGAATTTGGAAGCGAAGATGATCTTGCAGTTCTTGGAAACCCTATTCCAGACATGACATTAGGTTTTAATTTAAATATGGATTATAAAGGTATTGATTTTGCTACGTCCTTATATGCATCAGTTGGAAACAAAGCAGCAAGAAGTTACGAACGTTTTCTAACATACAGCAATAAGTCAAGAATATATCTAGACCGATGGACGGGAGAAGGTACCTCAAATACAACTCCAAGAGCATCTACAAATGCCTCAAATAATTATCTATTCTCTGATTTCTTTGTTGAAGATGCGTCTTTTTTAAGAATACAAAATGTACAGCTTGGTTATTCAATCCCAGCCTCTACTTTAGAGAAAATAAAAATGGATAAATTACGTGTATACATTGCTGCGAATAACTTATATACATTCACAAAGTATAGTGGTTACAACCCAGATGTTTCAAATGCTAATCCTGCAGCAGCAGGTGTAGATTTGGGTCAGTATCCTCAAACAAGAACATTTACATTGGGAATTAATGTTTCATTTTAAAACAAAACATGATGAAAAATAAAATAATATATATAATCACAATCGTATTTACACTATTTTCTATTAGTTCATGTGATGATTATTTAGACATTGCTCCTGAAGGACAACAGAATTCAGAAAACTATTTTAATAACCCTCAAGACTTTCAAGATGCATTAGTGGGAGTATATGATTTATTAGCAACCACAGCATTAAATAATATTCTTGGTGAAATTGCTTCAGACAATAGTTTGTGCGGTGGTGAAAATCCAACAGATGTTTTAGATTGGCAACAAATTGACGATATGATTCACACTCCAGATAACGGAGCACTTAGAAGTGTTTGGCAGTGGATGTATGCTGGAATTAGTAGAGCAAATTACATTGTTGAATTTCAAGACAAAATAGATTTTGAAGGAAAAGAAAAATTATTAGCAGAAAACTTATTTTTAAGATCTTACTATTATTTTGAACTAGTTAAGTTCTTTGGAGATGTTCCAATGTATACTGATGGTAGAATAAGTATTGCAGAAACTCAAACAATTGAGAAGACACCAAAAAGTGAAATTTACACACAATTAGAATCAGACTTACTTCTTGCTACAGAGAATCTTCCATGGCAACAAAATCAGCAAGGAAGAGTAACTAAAGGTGCAGCTTGGGCATTACTTGGTAAAATTTATTTATATCAAAATAAATTCGATGAATCCGCGGATGCTCTTAATAAGGTCATTGCTTCAGGGCAATACCAATTGATCTCTGATTTTTCTACAATTTTTAAAAATAACAACGAAAATAATGTTGAATCTGTTTTTGAGGTTCAATACTCAGGAAGTCAAGAAGGTGCTGGATTTGGGTGTTTTCAGTGTGTAGAAGGAAATTATGTGGTTGGTTTTATGGGTCCTCGGTTTAAAGCTGGTGACTTTACACCATATGCCTCTGGATTTAGTTTTAATGTACCAGTTCAAGATTTAGTAGACGCTTATGAAGCAGGAGACACAAGAATAGAATCTACTATTTTTGATATTGATGCTTTTGTTTCAACAAGACCAGATGTTTCCTATAATTTAGGTTCAGAACACACAGGGTATTTCAATAAAAAATATATTCCTTATGCAGATGACATTGTGCTACCAGACCAAAACATTAATAGAAGTAATAATTATAGAGCCATTCGTTATGTAGATATCTTGTTAATGGCGGCTGAAGCTAATTTACAAGCCTCTGTTCTAAAAGATAATCCTCAAGATTTATTGGATTTAATAAGAGACAGAGCTTTTGGAGATTCGAATCATAGGGTTACAGCAAATCTTTCAAATGTTTTAAAGGAAAGAAGATTGGAGTTGGCAGGAGAAGGTCATCGTTTCTTTGATCAAGTAAGAACTGGAAATGCAACCTCTATTCCGGGGTTTACACCAAACAAAAATGAGGTATTCCCTATTCCGAGAATTGAAATAGAATTAGCAGGAAATCGTTGGAGTCAAAATCAAGGATATTAAAACAAAACAATTATGAAAAAAATAAGAACAATATACAAAGCACTACTTATACTAATTATTATAAGTTCCTGTAAGGATGAAGCGAACTTAGATTTTCTAAATGATGTTGCTTTACCATCCAACATTGGAGCTAATTATATAGTTACTCAAGACAATTCTGGTTTGGTAACAATCACTCCTTTTGGTGAGGGAGCAACTTCCTTTGATATCGATTTTGGAGACGGATCCGAACCTATGAATTTTCCTAATGGAGAAAACACACAACATATCTATGCTGAAGGAAATTATACTGTAGGTATTGTTGCATCTAATTTAGTTGGAGATACAGCAGAAATAACTCAAGAACTTGTAATGTCGTTTCAGGCTCCACAAAACCTGGAAGTATCAATCGAAAATGATGTTGCAGTTTCAAGAATGGTTAATATTACAGCAACAGCAGAGTTTGCATCCACCTTCGAATTTCACTCTGGAGAGGACGGAATAGAACAACCTGTAGTTACTGGAAATATTGGTGATGAAATATCATATAATTACGAAACACCAGGAATTTACTCTGTAAAAGTTGTAGCCTTAGGTGGTGCCATTGAAACTACAGAATATACAGAAGATTTTGAAGTAACGGAAATTTTAGCACCTATTGTAAAAGCACCAACGCCTCCGGGGAGAAACCCTGTAGATGTAATATCTATGTATAGTGAACAATATTTACAAACTACTGTAGATTCTTACACGACTAGTTGGTCTGTAGTTGCTTTACAGGAAGAGGTAGCTATAGAAGGTAACCAAACAATGGTTTATAGAGATTTAGCATACGCTGGTATTATTACAGAAGTTGCACCTATTAATGCTGCTGCTATGGAAATGGTTCATTTTGATGTTTGGAGTTCAAACGTAAATACTTTTAAAATTAAATTTGTAGATTTTAATGGTACTGGTTATAATGGTAATATAGATAATATTGAGTTTGAAGTACTAAATACTATAGACCAAGAAGGAGAATGGATTAGTTTCGATCTTCCTTTATCTGATTTTACCGATGTGCCGTTTTCTGATATTAATCAAACCGTAATTTCTGCAGACCCTGTAGGAACAATTTTTATTGATAATTTATATTTTTATAAAGCAGCATCAGGTCCTTCATTTGATGATGGTCTTCTAACGAATGGAGATTTAGAAAATGGAAGTGATTCGTGGATCTTAGGAGTAGATGACAGTTCTCCTGCTTCAGTGGTTACGACTAATGGAAATACATATTTATCAGGATATGTTGAAGCGGCAGGAAATGTTTATGACGTAAACGTAAGTCAAAAGGTTGCTTTAGCTGAAGGTAGCTCTTATACCTTAACTTTTGATGCCTGGTCAGATAGAAATAGGACTATTGTCGCAGGAATAGGACTCAGTGGTCCACCATGGACAAATACAGGGGCTCCTTTAGATATTACACCAACAAGAACTACTTTTTCTTTTACCTACTCATCAATTGGCTTTGGCGCATCTGATGCAAGAGTTTTATTTGATATTGGTGGAGAAATTGGTCTTGTAAATATTGATAATGTTTCTTTAATAGTAGGATCCAATAATATTCTTACCAATGGAGATTTTGAGAACGGTAGCGACCCTTGGATTGTTGGTGTAAATGATGACGACCCTGCTCCTGTTGTAACTAATAACGGGAACACCTACTATTCTGTTAATGTAGAATCAGCGGGTAATGTTTATGATGTAAATGTAAGTCAGAAAGTCGAAATCATTCAAGGAAATACATATACCTTAACCTTTGATGCTTGGTCAGATACAAATAGATCTATAGTTGCAGGAATTGGACTTAGTGGACCACCATGGACAAATACTGGTGCTCCTTTAGACATAACCACTACAAGAACTACTTATACTTTTACCTACACAGATGTAGGATTTGAAGCAACAGACGCAAGAGTTCTATTTGATATTGGTGGAGAAGTTGGACTTGTCAATATAGACGACGTATCGTTATCTATCAATTAAATAAAAACATGATTAGTACACAAAATTAATTTTTAAAAAAATGAAAAACATAACATATAACATCTCAATAATCTTCTTGATTTTAACAGCTTTTATTAGTTGTCAAGAAGAAAATTATGAAGTTGGAAGCCTTACGGCTCCAATAAACCTAAACGTTAGTGTTGAAATTGTTGGTCAAAACGATGATAATCCTAATGGTGATGGTAGCGCTGCTGTTATTTTTACAGCAACAGCAGAAAATGAAATAAACTATCAGTTTAATTTTGGTGATGGTAGTACAGATGTAAGCCCGTCAGGAGTTATAGTACATCGCTTTTCATCTAATGTAGGAGTATATACCTACAATGTAATAGTGAATGCTACTGGTGCAGGTGGTATAGGAACTAGTACTAATTTAGAGGTTACTATTTTTAATTCTTTTAAAGATGAAGAAGCAGAGAACTTATTAACAGGTTCTTTAGATGCAAATGATATAGGAAGTAGTAAAAAATGGTATTGGCAAGCAGATAAAGCTGTTCACGTTGGATTAGGACCAGTTGAAGATGATTATGGAAATGGAGAATTTTCTTATGAGGCTTGG
>Ga0209092_10002177_pt1 | contig 18217 bp, 15 predicted proteins | sample FraStrMetagenome_FD_187446 | JGI IMG/M metagenome (GOLD analysis project Ga0209092, IMG submission 187446) | Marine eukaryotic phytoplankton communities from Arctic Ocean - Fram Strait ARC3M Metagenome (SPAdes) (version 2) | ecosystem: Environmental > Aquatic > Marine > Oceanic | place: Fram...
CCCTGAAGAAGTCATGAAGAAACTTGCCCAAGTGTATAGATTGAAAGGTGGTGTAGGCACGCCAGACAGGTATCTGGGCGGCAATATAGAGAGAGTACAGACCAGTGATGGTTCTGTGGCTTGGAGTCTCAGCTGCTATGACTACTTAATTAATGCTATACAACAGGTGGAGGATGAACTCAGTCAAAAGGATCTCACGCTTAAAAAGTTCGGCACAGGATTACGTCCATACCCAGCGTATTATAGACCAGAGGTTGACGTATCTCAGGTGTTAGACGCGGAAGGAACTAACCGATTTCAACAGTTGATTGGAATATTAAGGTGGGCCATAGAACTCGGGGGAATTGATATATTGACAGAGGTTAGCTGTCTGTCACAACATCTCGCTGAGCCAAGAGAAGGTCATCTTATTGCTGTGTACAAAATATTGAAATATTTAAGCTTGCGCCTGAAGAGCAGTAAGGGCAGGATCGTATTTAACGGTAAGTCTATGATTATAGATAATGTTATTTTTAATGATGTTGATAGGCAGGAGATGATGAAGCAACGCCACTGCCAAGGACGTAGGTTTCTCTTCATGAGTACCTCCTGGCAAGCGTCACCCAAATCAGGTCGGTGGGCCCAAGCTTGTGCATTATTCATGTACAAGCTTGCGGGGACTAGATTAGTTTCACTGTAGTGGGCTATTCTAGCCCCTTCGGCTAGTGGCGTCGGACTGCGATCTTACCCGGATCCTTCCGAATGGTATAATTTTATTCTGATGTTCCTTGCTATGGACATGTAACCTAACTACCTTTGAAATGGCTCTGCATGAGCATCCTTTAAACTATCTTTATCCTACATTTATTACTACTATTATCCTACGTTCTTAGACTGGCCTAGTTAAGCATATTATCACCCTACACCATTGCAATCTGTATGTACAGTTGCTTTCCTACCTGGTATATTGGTTAAGCAGCAGTTTCATCTGAACAAAGGGCACACATCGCCCACTGCTCTACGACCGGCTGAGATACGCGCGGTGCACGTAAGTACAGCGAAGTTTGTCCATACTAACACCCAAGTTAAAATAAAAGCATAACGTTGACATAAAGAATCATATGAATGTAGCGAGAAGAAAATTAGCGTAATACCTAACAACTAAAGTAAATTTATACAGTTTAAAAAAAGTTATACCATACTGGTTACTGTACTTAGTTCGCTCCATTCTCTACTAACTACCATCAATCGATTAAGCAACACACGCAGTCGAAGTGCGGTAAAGGATAACAGTATTTATACAACCGTACCTGGTAGAACGCCGAGAAAGTAATCGAGCGGGATTATATTCGCAACATCTCACTATCCCTTCGTACGGCTTATGTAGTATTTCCTTAAATCTAATTACCGGTAATGCTCAAGGTTGGTACTCTTGCATATGTTTGGTACAATCTACTGGTAGGTTTAATATTTACACATGACAAACCAAACATTACGAATAGGTGATCAGATCATTGCGATGTGTTCAAATTCATTTTTGCCTCACGCCAATCTCGTTGACACAACGATATTACAGATGCTAGAATAGAGTGTGTCTTTCATCGCAAACTAGCAATGTATACATTCCTGTCGGTGAGGACAGTATGCAAATATGCAATACTTTGTTGTGTTACATTATGTAATGTACTTCGTCAAATACAACTTCAAGAAACCCAAGTTCAACTTCGCCGTAGCATAACGAAGAGCCTTAAAGTACGCGTCATATCGTCATTATATCTTGTCAAGTTTTTACTTTTCCAAGAAGACCGATCGGCTGTTCCTTGATTGTAAGAGTTGGGATTTTTTTTGGGGCGAATCAAAATTCCTTTATAATTCTTTAAGGTTCTCATTAGTATGCAGCTTTTCCCCAACCCGTGCCGGTAATGCTTTTGATTCTATAGTTCGATTGTAAATTTATGACATACATCTTCGTCTGTTTGGATATCGATGGTAGTGTGTAGTGAAAACCAAAGAGCGTAATAACTTATTAACACAAACAAAATCGCACAACTAATTTATTGTATGTCAAACTTTATGAGGTATCCGAGAACGTATCAAACTGCGGGGTCTTGTCGCAAGCAGTTGCCAAGGATAGACATGATTTTGGATACCTTCAAAAGGCAGTCAATGAAGCTTACTAACCCACTTATTAATGACTAGGGCTAAATATCATTGTAGATCCATTAATACATTATCTAGGAAGTAAAAACAGTCAATGAAGTTTACCCAACAACTTTTATTGGCTGGGAGTAAATATCATTGCAGCTCCATTAATACAGTATCTAGGAAGTCTTCTCGGAAATTTACCACCAGGAGCACGAAATGCTAAATCAATATCTTCAATTTTCAAACTATTAATGTCTTCTGGCTTTGGGCCGTCTGGAAATACATGACCAAGGTGACCGCCGCAACTCGGACAAGTACATTCAACTCGTCCATCCCATTCACGTTTCAATTTAATTTTGTTGTCACTTGTGCTGCACCAGAAACTGGGCCACCCTGATCCACTATCATATTTCCCCCTTGATTCAAATAAAGCAGTTCCACAACCAGCACATTTGTAGACACCATCTCTTTTCTCCCTATTCAATGGCGAAATGAAGCGCGGTTCAGTCATTCCCAACCTCAAAACTGCCAAGCGCAAAGGGTTTTTCGTTCCAACATTTCGTGCTATTCTCGCAACCTCTTCTTCTGGTGTATTTGTATCTTCAACGTCTTGATTCTCGCCCTTGAACATACGCAAAGGATTTTGATGAACCACTCTTGTGACCTCCTTATTTGACGTTTGGAAGGCCTCACACCAATTCATCGCTATCGACGAGAATATGAGGAGAAAAGTACCTCCTCGCGCAAGTCTATGTAGACCAGAAAACTTCATTGAAAAACTATTTTGCAATTTAAAGTTTTCTAGTTATCCTTTATCAATCTTGGAAAGTGTGATTTTGCGATGTTCTGGATATATACCCGTCTCGTCGATAGAGCATTCCAACAACAACTGCACGTCCCTACAAAAAAAAATTCATTTATTTCTAGAGCATGTAGCTCACAAGTCACAAGTCACAAGACACAAGAGAGAGAGAAATTGAAACTTCGTAATGACTCAGCAGCTTCGCTTTTTGCTAAAATAAAAAGTTGTTATGCGAAAAAGAGAAGCAAACACACCATCACCATCACACAACACTTCACCCACTCTCGTCTCTCGTACGACTCGTACATGCGGGAGCTCTCCATCCATCGTCGTGACAACATCCCGCCCCATCCATTCATATAACGAATGTATAAACATCCACCGTGACTCATACGAGAGTACAAGACAGACTCGCATTGCATTCAAAGAAAAAGAAGCAAACAATGCTGAGGTCAGGGGTAACATCAGTCTTACAAGTAAGACGGCTGAAATCGTCGTTTCAACCATGCGACTTGAATTGGAACCTGCTTCGATCGTCTTCTACTTCGACAGAGGGTATTCGTAAACGGCCGCGAAGGAGGACGCGCAATAGAAGTACGAATAACGTAACGTCGAGTGTTGGAATGAAAGAAGATGGGGGAGGGAATGGTATAGCTGCGAGTGTTCCTGGTCCGAAGCTTGGGCTATCTTCTACGGATAAAGATTTGTCGTTGGATAGACCGCGTGAGATAGAGAGTGACCCTATACCTTTTCGTAGAAAGGCAGATGAATATTTGACGTTTCTTCATGAGCGATTGTTACCGATGCAGTCATTGAACGATGTTTTTCACCTCTCCCGGAAAGAAAATGGTCTGGAAATTCAATTACGAAAGGACCTGGGTACTTTTGTTATTAATGCAAATGACGCTGATTGTGTATTAGACTTGACTAGTCCTAAGAGCGGTGGATTTACGTATGTCATGTGTAGAGAAACAGGCAGATGGCGTTGTAAGGAAGATGGTCACGACTTGAATGGAATGATAGTCCGTGATCTTATCCAATTGTGCAATGGACTTCCTAATTTATAAAATGTTTCTCGACGATAAAAGAGGTAAAATTGAGGATTCTAAATAATGCGCTGACATTTTAATAACATAATAAACCAGAATTCACGGATTTATTTATCTATTTTAACTCTATTCTATAATAACAAATCTTTCAAAACACACAGATAGTGGGAACATAGAGTCTCAAGTTAACCTGAAATATGTTACCACATCAATTTTCCGTCGAGACCGTACTTGGCGCAGAGGCCTTTGTAGTATGGCCAAACTTCTTCAAGATCAAGAGAATTGTCCCCATCTTTGGTATAGAGGTCGAATCTGTTGAAAAGTTTCACCCACTCAATTCTTTCCTCATCTTCTTCGGCCATCAAGTGTTTGTATGCACCTTTATCGTGCCAGGGATATGCCGAATGGTAGCGAATCATGTCCAAGGCCTCCGCCGGAAGAGTGCACTCATTTGCTACAAGCATTCGATGCATATACTCATCGTGACCCCAAGCAAACATAAGCTGGCGGATAGTAACGATATTATGAGATAAGGTTTGCAGGGTGATAATCGAGATCACTGTTATTGCTTCACTTACCCGGTCAATGCCGCAGTGCGGTTCATAAATACCGTATTCTGAATTGTATCGGGGATTGGACATATCAGGATTTAATTTGTTGAATTCTGGAAAGACAACTGCATTATCGGGAATGGCACAACCAACAACAAAAGTATCACCCCCGAGCGCCCATTGCTTTCCTTTTGGGGAATATCCATCTTGGCCATCCTCACCAGTTCCCCACAGGAACATAATCTTTCCCATATCATGAAGTAATCCAGTCAATTGCATCCAATCCGGATGTCCTGCCTTGCGAATTCCCTCAGCGGTCTGCATCAGATGCAGCATATTAGGCAAGTCCATGTCGGGATCAGAAGCGTCGATATAGCTTTCGAGTTCTGCAAATGCTTCTTCGATTGTCATCATACGGCGACCCCCGCTTTCAAATGAGTATTTCTCTTCCATTCTTTTATAGAAATTTACGGTTTGGAAGGTCCTCATGTCCTTGTAATGCTCGACTACACGAGCTGGAGTATTTTCATCAGTAGTGTATACCCTAAATGCTTCATCTTTTTTGACACTAGTTTTGAAAGACGAGTAGTCTACAGGCACGTCTACTGCTGATGTCATTATTCTTCGATGCTTAAGTTTTTTTTGGGTAAAATGGGGTATTACGATTGTAATCCTGTATAGAACAAAAGCGCAGGACAAATTAGTGAACATGCAGCCTTCTTCAAAATAACCCGGATACAACAAAAAATTTGCAGGACGTTTTATTCGTTAGTTGCCAACACCTGCACCCGGATGCAAAATCACCTCTACTCTAAGAGAATAGAGAATAAAGTGGCGCGCAACAACTTTAAAGAAATATTCTCATTTTCAAAGCATTCATGATGATGAAGACATCCTGCAACCAATACAAAAATACAAAAATCCCACACCTTTAAAATTGTGAGAGATGTTAAAATTTTCTTTGCAGTACGTCTTCATAAAAAAGTTGCAGACCGCAGATTCCATCCACAGATTCTCTCTACAGAACATGTATCAGAATTCTTTTCATGCAGACCCATCGGCGCGGTCTGCACGAAACAGATGGAATAGATTGATTCGAAGATGCATGTACACACCAGATGTAAACTCGTCACTGACAAAATCTCCGTACGCTTAACATACCTTGTATTGTTACGTTTGAATTGTTTGCTTTTATTGTTTTATAATTATGAGGAGCATTGCAGTTGCAGTGTAGTGGGATGGATGGATGTCATGACTGCAGAAGAGGGGTGTCGGTGTCGAACCGCGTTGACATTATTTTTGCCTCTATGAAATTAATCGTGGCAACGTGTCAACGAATGGAAACGGGAGCCGTTGTATTTGCTTCAGTCCCGCCAAGACCTCTACGTACTACTCCTCGTGGTTGATATTTTCATTGGACCCCAATGTTCCTTATTTCTCTCCCTCTCTCTCTTTCTCTGCACTTTTTCCTCAACTCCTTGCAAAACTGCAATCAATGAAAATTGTTTTGCAACGCGTAAATAGGATATGAAGAGGAATCTATTGTGCGGATGGACCGTTTCTTTTTGCTTGGAAAGGAGTATATCCTGAGAAATCGACTACCGGTAGTACATGTAGTATCATCATGTCTCGCTCGAGAATATTTAGCTTCCATACAAGGAAAGGATGCAGTGATGAGAGCGATGGAGATTGTACTTCATCTCTAGTTTCTCTCATGTGAAGTTCAGCAAAAACTGTCATCGTGTGATGGGAGGAATACATTTTCCTCAACTCCACCTGTCATGATCTCAAAACTACTTAAAGAATGCGTTGTTTACTGAGAAAGATGGCTCACTTTCAAAATATAAAAAAATTCAATAATATTTCAAAATTTCATCTATATAGCAAGATGTAGGTCTGCGAAATTCAACATTGAACTGTTGATTGTATTATAACGTAAATATATCACCAACGGATACAAGCGGTCCGTCCTCGTCCGTCACATGTTGCCCCTCAGGTTTCGCCATTTTCAGAAAAATCCCAAAAAATATTCTACTCTTTTCGCGCCGATATTCAGATAAAGCGCTCAGTGTCCTCCCTTTCATCCCTGAATTAGGATCATAATCGACCATAGAACATCGTGCACATTTGCCAACGACATTAAAGCTCGTTACTCTTGAACTCGAAAAACATTTCTTCTTAATTGAGCTTCGAAGAAAGGCATCTTCTGGGTTAGATAAGCATTGATTACCATTGAGGAGAGAATTAAATTGTACAACCAAGTTTGGTCGAAAGAAACGAGGATCAACAGAGGATTCGTTTCGTTCTCGTAACACACTATTTAACTTATCAACGGAGTTTCGTGATATTATAAGGATTGGTGCTTCGTTTGCAAAAGCTGGGCGCTCGCCTTTATTTGAATACCGAACAAGTGAACAATTGATCCCGAGAAACGAAGAAAACCAATCAGATGTAGCCTTGCTTCCCCAACCTATCGCATTGCATTGTTTTCGACATATTTCAACGTTACGGAATCGAGACATTTCTTCATCTTTGACCAGATCGATTTCGAGATCAGAACAGCCCTCTGCCCTAACCACAAGTTTCTTTCTATTTACATTGATTTCGGGTCGGATAAAAGCCATCTTTGGACAATTGACAAGACGTAATACGCTGCCTTCGCTATCAACCAACGAGAATTCTCTATCATATATTAGCTTTCCGTCATTCCCTAACGTCCATTCTTTTACTTCCATAGGACCGCAACTTTTGATTGGAAATAAGTATATAGTTGACACACAACATTTTAAATTGGATTTTGGAAATTTCACTGGTTTCGTTGTTTGCGTTTTTTCATTTACAAAATACTTGCGCAAAAATGATATTGTAGCATCAAGATCTTCCCAGCAACTGTCTTTTCCAAGACTTATCCGTATAGCACCCGTCGGAATGCCATTCACGAGATCGTTATCATCGCCACAAACGTGTCCTGAAGAGAAATTTTCTTTCAATTGATCATTCGTTAGATTGAGAGATGACTGGCATGCACCTGTGTTGCAAAAACAGCCAGTACGAAATCTCAAAGGAACAGCGAACAAAGAAGCGAGATTGGATACTTCACTATAGCCAACTAAAGTTCCATCGTATCGTTGAACGTTTATAGACACAGTGGGACCAGGGCTTCTCTCAATAGAAGATAGGTCATTACTATGTGAATGAGTAGGCGCGTGCCAATTGGACCATGCGCCATAAATCTTTATCGCCTTCCTTCCGTTAGCATGACGAAGAAGTCTTAAGCGTCTCACGAACTCAGTAGCCAAGCACTTCGTATGTGTCGAAATTGCTTCCATCCCACCAAGTTTGCGTATTGTGTTGAAACCCATAGAAAGCTCATTGATTCCTCTAAAGTGAGCAGTGCCGTTTGAAAATGACTGCAATCCTTGGCGAGCGACGACAAAATTTTCTGATGGCAAAACAACATCGACTGATCCTCCACCAAAATAGAATTCACTGAATCTTTGTTTTAAAACTCCCAACGAAGATCGCTTTACAATTAAGGCCCCTAACCCAGTAGGTATACCAAACAACTTATAAAAGCTCATAACCGCAAAATCTACACCTGTTTCACTCAAGAGTATGGGCCCACTTGCAGACGCTTTAGCGATATCTAACAGGACAAACCAATGTTCACCACTTGATTCCTTTCTTTCTTTCATATTTGAGACAACCCTTGCAACAGTATTAGCCTCTAAACGATCTCCACCAAAGTTGCATTCCAAGGGGAATGCAAGAAGATTAAATGCAATATCCGCCCTTTTCCTATTCTTTTTGTTTATTATTTGCGATGATATATCAAAATTTTCGATTTCTTGTTTGTTTAAACATTGGAATGTTGCACCTTTAGACATTGCAACATTGCGTATGCCCTATGGAGTAAATTAATATTATTAGTAAACTTCACTCAAATTGGATATAAACATATTCTCACCAGCATAGAGGTGTGCGAATTATAAGAATATGAAAAATTCGAATTCTATTAGATACGAAAAGAAAAGGATGTAGGCATCAAAAGGTCAATACATGTACAATGAAAATGTATACGGTTTCATATATAATCATTACCTTTGACCAAGGAAATGAATTGGCAATAATTCGTAAACCTTCAGTTGATCCACTTGTAAAAAGTAGGTCGTACTCGGCGACATCGCAATTTAGAAATCTGAGAACGAGTTCCTTCGATCTTTTAATTTGAATTGAGCTTACATCAGATGAATGTGGATTACTCATGATTTGGTTCAAATCAGACCTAGCCAGCTCGTATATATTCAAGATCTGCGATTGCATAGGAAGCGCAGCCCCAGCATAATCCACATAAACTACTGGGGTGACACAATCTTTCCCTTTTCGCATAATTGTCGAACTGTCTGCCCCCCTCTGAACGGGCGCTAGTAACCCTGGAAATTCGCGACCACGCCAATCGTCAATGTACCCAATTGGACTATTCCTATAACCATATGCCTTGTAGTTATATTGGTTGGATAAGAACTCTTCCTTTCTCTGCAAAATATATTCCAATTTATCGTAGAAATACATCATTTGCCGTTGCTCGCCTTCCTCCTTATTGGAAATATTAAATCTTATACAAAATTTGATCATCATTGCAACAGCAACGATTACAACAACACACAATAACATCCATATATCAACGGTCTCATCGCAACTAATCAAAGCTTGGCTATTTCTCATGCTAACATTACTCTTAACATCAAATAAATTCTCAATGGAAAAGAGTTCCATATTCCTATCATTGTAAACGATGTCCGTATCCTCCTCCAATACGTCACTGCAAACTCTAGTATCAACACTATAATTCACCATATTGCCTTAGTAGTAGCTTGCATCTTATTTTGAAACCTCGTACACAATGAAACAGAGCGGTGTTATGAGGAAGAAATGGGCCATGGACTTCAACAAGAATTCTGCTTGCTGTGTGCTGTGTGCTGTCGTACGAAGTACGGACTACAGTACAAACTCTATTCTCTATTGACGATGCATATCCTAAAATAACGTAAAAGAACTAACTTAAACACATGACACGCTCTTGGTCTCAAAGAAATCAAATCTGCTTTCTGTTTTTCGGAAAAACACGGAACCCACGCCACAAAATAATACTTCGAAGTAAAAAGTATGAGAGAAGAGAGAGAAGGAAAACAAAAACCTGCCAACTGAGCCTGAGCCTTAGACTGAGACTACCCCAAAGAACGAAGATGACAAAAACCACCACTACCAAACCTCCCAACAGTGTTGGAAAGGCAGGGGTTCGACTAAAACAATTCGAGCAAGTCCTAACAAAAATATTTACATCATTACCGGACAAACTTGACATAAATCACGACGACAATAATAGTGATGATGACGATGATACTACCAATGGGAACGAACGGCTTCCTCGATACAGAAAGCTTCCATCGCTTACACGCTGTGGAATATCGGATGCGTTATCCAATACCCGATGGCCTTTTAACGTACTTCCCCCTGCTGCATGTATACTGGGTAAATCAAAGCGAGTTTGGAAAAAGGAGGCACAAATTCGATCCATGCTTCATTGTATATTCAGCATGCTTCCCCTGTGTGATGGTACAAAGAGAAAGAAGAACTTCAAAATTGTTGACTTTGGAGGAGGGAGTGGTAATTTAGGTATACCACTTGCCATTTTACTCTCAAAATATAGAGGAAATTGGAATGTGGAAACGTTTGAAGTCGTGGTGGTAGACCTGAAACGCGCATCATTGGAACTTGCACGTCGAAGAGCTTATATGGCATTCACTGAAATGAACAAGGGTCTGTTTTGGAAAGGAGAAGATATAGACAATGATGCGAAGAAAGTTTTGTATTATGAAACAATGATACAGGACTTATACGTAGATGATACCGATGCAAACGGAGGCATGCCAGAGTGTTCTGAATGGGAGTGCCAGGGTCTCTCAAATTTGAAAACATACTTGGGAGACATTCGATCATATAATGAGCAATTTGATCTTGGTTTAGCTTTACATGCATGCGGTGAAGCAACCGACTTGGCCATGAACCAGTGTCTCAAAAATAATGAGGCGGGTTTTGTTGTTGCCCCGTGTTGTGTTGGAAAGCTTAACGGCAATATTCACAATCCATATGTCTCTCATTCCAAGCGTAAGCAAAATATAGGTCAAACAAGAGAGAATATAATTGCACCAACAATTTCGTATCCTCGTTCATGTTATTTTCAAAAGACTTTATCAATAAGTTCCAACGAATTCAACCAGATAGCATCAGCAGGAGATTACGGAGAAGTGTTGAATATGCGTCATTCCCGAGGAGCTTGTCGTAGAGCTGCAAAAACTCTCCTTGAATATGATCGGGCGAAATGGGCAGAAGAATCTGGATACTCAACGATATTAACAAAAATGACGCCGTTAGATGCAACTCCTAAGAACGACATACTTTTAGGATGGAAGTCAACAAATATTAGCATGGATTTTTGTCAGTTATGTACTAAAAGCAGCAGTGATATTTTGAATGCACGGTCTCATTTAATTGGCGATCGCTATCATGAAAAATACAATCAAGGTGATAGAAAGGAGGTAATGCTGAACGATGATAATATGGTTGAGTGGTCTTTAACTGAATTGGAAGAGATAAAGTCTGCTCTGAAAATTTTTCAGCAAAATGTAAATGAATCGGAGATGCGATTTCCTCCTGGGCAAGGCCCTCGTAAAAGAAAGCTGGTTCATCATCTTGCTGAGACAATGGGTTTGAAACACTTCAGTATTGGTTCAAAGAAAAGTGAAAGGAGCGTAGTTGTATCGAAAGTTATGTAATCTTTAATCTAATTTAATTCTAATCTTGAGCTTTATATATGCTAAGACATACATCTTGATTGTAATGATATGAAAGATAATCCTTTAGACACAATATAATTTACGAGGATGAAGAACTTACACAGGATCTTGCCTCAGCATCATCTACCGCAATCGACGAATGTATGGGCGAAAGAAATGAAAAAATAATTCATACACTGCCAAGTCGTTATATTGGGACATTGCAGTTATAAACCTCTGATTCTCCTTTGCAATCAAAAACTATGTTATATACCGTCAGAGTTGTCGTAAGGGTTCCTACGACGGCGCCTCCAATCATAAGTGTCCACATCAAACCTTCTTGCATTCGTGAGTCCGTTTGTCGTCCTGGCAAGTCCAGTTTAAGAGCAAACATGCCAGGTAAAATAAATCCAATTACAGCAGAAGCTGTGCCACCCATGATGGCAAACACCACCGAAATATTGGGTACGATAAGTGCGACAAAGAGAGCGCTTCCGGCAATGAGAAACGTCAATAAAATGTGTCTCATTGCTCTTTCTTTTAAATCATGTTGCGTCAAGTTTTCGTTGGAGTGAACGTCTACCTTTGGTAAAAGTCGATGTTCCTCGGCATCTCTTTTCTGAGCATGTGGTGGAAGCTGCCGCACATACATCTTCTCAAGGCGTGCTAGAATGACGTCGACAGTATACCTACACGGAAATATATTCAAAGGAAATGCCATTACAACCGTAATGATAATGGATACAAAAGCTGCAACAACCATAGGGTCATGAGTTTGTCGGACACAAAAATTAATTAAAATATTGTTCATTGTCTGTTCTCCAAATTCCAGATAGGAGAAGATGCCTGTCAGTAAATAAGCAATCAAACAAATAGTAACGGTGCTATACGTAACAGTGCGCATACGATTCAAAGATGGTTTTTCAAGTTCCTCATAAATCGAAATGACGTTGACTTGGCATGAAAACGCAAACATAAAAATTGGTAAACCAAGAAGTACATCAGAAAAAGATTCCGGCCATAGCCTAACGTCATTATTCTCCCACCAACTATCTACAATCTCAATTGACGAAGATTGATATCCGCTCTCGATGGATTTAATTGAATGGAAGACGCAAACAAAGACAAGAAAAAAAATCGCTAGTACGCCAAACACCGAAGCACACCTTTATCAGAGCAAGTTTAGTCCAGAAATAGCCTACTTTTTGTAGTACCAAATGCTTACCTCAGCGAGTTTATCTTTTCCAATAAAGACAAAGGAAACATGATGCACACCCAAAAAAGGATCATGGCCGATTCTCTATTGTTAATTGAAGCCCACATACCCCCGACATTGTCATTGATTACTCCTTGCTCTAAAATGTCTCCAACCGCGACAATATAAGCTGTAGCAGTTCCAAAGCAAAACATTATGATACAGGTTTCTACAATATAGCCAGCGTGTTTCCCGAGCAATTTCACCGACATTTCTTCGTAGGAGGCTGCTATTTTAACCTTTGATCGTACACTCCCAAACTTTCTCATTTCGCGTTTTTGCTTCAAAGCAACAAATTCTACGCTCGATTCAACTAACGTGTCAATCTAAAAAGGACAGAAATTCAATGAATAGTTCATGAAAATGCTATGATTTCCGACCACGTACCGATAAAATTGTCGCCAGACCAGCAATGACTAAAAGCAAAATAGATATTATCAAGCCACATTTTTTGAACGCGTAGGGGATACTTAATACTCCAGCTCCAAGAGTAGCAGAGCAAAGATTAAACGCCGACCCAATCAAGCCGAAATGATCCGACATTCCGTCCATGAAGAAGGGTTTAGATGCGCTTTCTCCTTTACTCCTTAAGTTCTTTTCGGAAGTGCCGACTGCTGGAGAACGGAAGGATAACATCGGCGTACCAAACGGCGACGCCAGCAAAAGAGGCTTCAAATCTGGAAGGTATCCAACGAAAGATGTCCTTAATTGAACTCGTTTTGAACTCCGCGGGGTTAAAGAAACTCCAGTCACCATCTCTTTCTTAAACTGAGGCCCTTTCGGTAGAGTGGGCTCATTATTTGCGATCGCGCCATAACGTTCCACTGAATGAAGGGGAGATTCCATATTTCTATCATCACCCGGAGAAATTCTTTTCTCATCGCATCCCAACTCAACAAGCGAAGTGGAGCGAGATAACTCCCGCGCTTCGTAGGTCTCTTTCATTTCAAATACTTTAATAAACAAATTTGTTAGATACTATAGACCTTATTGGCATTTTCAACAACGAGCACGAACCAAATGAAAACAGCCGATCTTGAGGTGATTTCATTCTAGTGGTGTGCAATGTGTAGCTTCGAGAGGTTTCTGATTACACTCTCTCTACAGAGAAAGGAAAAGAAAAAAGAACAGTACCGCGGAATGCAACCTCCTTTTGACAATTCGTGAGAATGTTTGAGAAGCCTCTTTCGGAGAGATACAGATACAATGAAGAGAGAGAATCCAGAGAGTATGGGAAAAAGTGACAAAGATATGGCATGATAGATAGTACGTACTTTCGAGCGGATTCAAGGGAGAGGTTGTGTGACTGTGTGACCACAATCGAAGTCCAGCGAAAGTTCGTACTTTGAGAACCTGCGATCAAGAAAACGTACTTCTGCCTTGCTTTGAGGCCACCACTTTACTGACTGAAAGTTTCAAAATTACACACATCAGAGAAAAATGGAGACATACGAGAAAAGAAAGCGGTCAATATCATGTCAACAATGGTTGAGTTTTACGAAATCAAGCCTAATTTGTTTCCTGTCGCTTACTTGGTGTTCAGGGATATCCTGTGCTTTTGATATAAACCATAATTCGCCAATTTCTTTCCATGCTGGATCCTCGCAAAGAACAAGAATATCCGGTACAGAACTGATGGCTCGATCAGTTGGAAACGACGAAGAATGGAAATTTTTTGATACTGCGAGATTAAACGTGAGTGGTGGTAACGGAGGGAAGGGATGCGTTGCGTTTCTTAGACTTAAGGGTGAACCCTTGGGAGGTCCGGCTGGAGGGAGGGGTGGGAAAGGAGGAGATATATATTTGATTTGCGATGAAGGTATCAACACTCTCGCTCCTGTTAGGAATAAAGTTCATGTGAGGGCAACTCACGGGCGTGGAGGATTAGGAAAGAGTAAGGACGGTTGCAATGGAAGAGACATTTATGTTCGAGGTGAGGTAAAGTGAATACATGTAATTATGATTATCCCTGGACGATTCTATTAGGGTTTGATGCCATTATGTAGCCTGGCGTAATAAAAAGATGACGGACGAATTTCAATTTAAAATGAGTCACTCATAAACTTAATTTTCTCTTTGATCAGTTCCACCGGGGACTTTAATAAGAGAGTTGTCAACTCAAAAGTTTGCAGGGGAGTTGAAAAATCACGGTGATAAACTATTAGTTGCGAGAGGTGGACGTGGTGGTAGAGGGAACGCTGCCTTCTTTAATCATAAGAACACTGCACCGAAGTATGCGGAACTGGGAGAGCCAGGTGCTAGTAGGTGGTTAAGGTAAGACTTTTGTTTCGTTCCCTCGCTTTGATTTCACAAATCTGTCGATACTAAATTGCTACTTTGGTATTAGCATTGAACTTCGACTTGTTGCAGACGTTGGATTTCTGGGTCTACCGAACGCTGGAAAGAGTACTCTTCTTGCTGCTGCCTCTGCTGCGCGACCGAAAATTGCGAATTATCCGTTTGTAAGTTGACGCCTACTTCTTGAATTCACGGGGCACCCTTTATGCCGGTTTCTTCTAATTTATTTTTTGATTTAGACAACGATAATCCCCAATCTTGGAGTATGCGATCTGGGAGAGGAAGGTGCTGGTTTAATTATGTGTGATATTCCTGGTTTGATTGAAGGTGCAGCAGAAGGCACAGGTCTCGGGCATGCTTTTCTTCGTCACGTTCAGAGGTGCAAAGTTTTGCTACATGTTGTCGACGGAAATAGTATTGATCCCATAAATGACTTCAAAATAATAAACCGAGAACTTGAGAAGTATGATTCTTTTCTTGCTCAAAAACCACAGGTTGTTGTATTAAACAAAATCGACATTACTGAAGTGGACGAAAGGAAAGAAAAATTGCTTCAAGAACTGCGAGATGCCTGTGGACATTCCCGTGTTCTTCCGATATCAGGTGCTACAAAAATGGGGGTGAAGGAGTTAATGGGAAGAATAAAGAAGTTTGTCGACTCCCAGCCAGATATTGACTTGCCTGCACCGGCAGAGGTGGAATTTACAAAAAGCGAGCTTGACTTCGATAGCGATGACTTTGGTAAGCTGAGATGACACATGCCTCAGATAAAATTTGACGCTTATTTACCTTATATAATTTTTTGTTCACAGATATTGCAAGTGACCCTGCATATCCTGGTCAATGGCGAGTGGCAGGAAATTATATTGAGCAGGTAGCCAAAATGACTCATTGGGAATATCCGGAAGCGGTTGAGCGTTTTGGCAGGCAACTTGACGCACTTGGAATTTCAGCCGAGCTCGAAGCTCGGGGTGGACTAGAAGGCGACCTAGTAATGATAGGAGAATACGACTTTGACTTCAGTCCAGGAATGACAAACCCGTATATCCCACAAGAACTTCTAGACAAGGATATTGAATTCGAGGAAAAATTAAGTGGTGTATACAATGAAGGAAGAGCTATGCTTGTAGATGCAGATGACGAGGAGCTACTCCTCGACGATGATGAAATAGAATTGCTTGGCTTTGAAGATGAGGATTGGGAAATGTTTGACGACGATGAATTTGAAATGACACCTGGTCTTCTCGAAGGGGACGAAGTGTGGACATCTTAGCTCAACAAAATGTAAATGGTTTATTGAATATATTTATATTTTATGTAATGAACCTGGTAGACATTGATTCTAATTACTATGTGAACAAGGCAACTACGAGGGCGTATCACAAAAAATTCTAACTTAATATATATGGTCACGTTGTTAATCATCATGATGTCTGTCTGCGTTATGTAAATTTTCATTGGTTGAATATCTACCGACGATACCAATGCGTGTTAAAGTTGAAATGAAGCGTAAGAACTCCCCGTTCAAAAACTGACTTGAACCCACGTTTTCTGGATCTATTCCATTCTCGATTGATAATCTTAAATGCGATATCTTCATAGGGCGGACCAGCAGAAAAACGAATGATACAAAAATCATTCGAATCTGCTCGCTCCAAAAAGTATTGCGGAGTTTTTGACTTATCAATTAAATCTGGATAGAAAATGTCAAATTTATACCCTTGAACCGTCTTAGGAGGGGGATTGTCATGATCATAATGCGTTTGATTGTACTTATTCCAATCATATCCTGTTTTGACACGATTGAAATAACGAGGTTTCCGTGGACGATATTTATCGTTCCACTTGTAAGTCTTCTGCCCTAAATCGACTTCATCTTCCACATTCAATGTGTTGTCTTGAGCACCTTCAGGAAGCTCGTTTCCATTTGCTAGTGAAACTTCCTTAGTATTTTCTTCGTTATCATCATTCTTATGCTTGCGGTTTTTCATATCTTTCTTTCGATCCTCAATTCTATTTAGTTGACGTAAAAGCATAATTGAATGGATTTCAGATAGTGTCGCGCGAGCCTGATGCACACCTAATTGTTTCAAAACTGAATACCAATAATCTGTATCAACGCCTGCGCTTCTCTCTTCGATCTTGGATAAGATCTCAACCTTTAATTTAGACAGTGCTGAAGTAGTTTGACCGTCAAACATCTTCGATATATCTTTTGCAACCAAGTCGTGCGTTCCCCCATCCCCGCCACTCTTAATGAACGCAATTTCTTCTTCACAAACAACTTTCATTGCATTCCAATATTCTTCATTAGTTGAAACATTTTCATTTTGAGAAGACTGATTTACTTCCTTTTCCAACGCAATACATTCATTTACATCATCCAAAAGCTCGTTTAATTCCTTTAGAGTGAGATCCTTAATAAAAACATGAGGCTCCGTGATCTCTGCCTCAAGAGTTCTCAACTCGTCCAAAGCGTTGTATTTTTCCTGATACTTAACTCCTGAATTCCGTAGTGATCTCTCATCATCCGATAAACCGAACATTAGCAAATTTTTAGCAAGAACATCAATCGGTGTCTCTCTTCCTTGTGTTAGCCTAATCGCACTCCTTTGCCTCTGTTGCTCCAAATGAAATTCTTCTTCTTTCTTCATCCATACATCATAATGCTGCATTTCCCTTATCCGCGATTCTTCCGCTCTCAACCTTTCTCTCTCTACCATAGCCTCCTCACGTTCCTTACGACGGGATCGCACCTTCTCAATCTCCTCAATCGTATTCGTCTTCACCTTTTCTTGTGACATTATCCCCTTACTACTATTGGATAACTTATCAGCTTCAACCTTCTTCTTCCATTGAAACGGTGCAGACAAATTATCATCACGAAACGGATTGCTTTCATTCGTGTAACCAAATTGAGACGCAATTCTCTCACCACGCCTACGCGACCTTCGTTCATCCAGCGTCTCACCTCGTTCCGCCAACTTTGCAGCCAACTTTGGATTCAGAACTGATACCTTCTTGGAAGACGGACGTTTCTTACGTCTTTTATCGTTGCCGTTGCCGTTGCTGTAGCTATCGTTATCATCATGATCGGAGGAGGAGTCGGAGGAGGAATAAGACGGACTGCGTGACCGTCGCCTTTCCTTTCGAGATGATTTTTTGCTGCGTCGACGTGAGTGTTTGCGATCACGTCTGCTGTCACTTTTCTTACGTTTCTTACTCGATTTTTTTCTCTTCTTGTCTATGTCGTCGTCGTCGTCGTCGTCGTCGTCGTCGTCGTCATCGCTGTTTATTTTCTT
>Ga0209092_10002178_pt1 | contig 18214 bp, 9 predicted proteins | sample FraStrMetagenome_FD_187446 | JGI IMG/M metagenome (GOLD analysis project Ga0209092, IMG submission 187446) | Marine eukaryotic phytoplankton communities from Arctic Ocean - Fram Strait ARC3M Metagenome (SPAdes) (version 2) | ecosystem: Environmental > Aquatic > Marine > Oceanic | place: Fram...
TATGTCTTACGTAATATTCCTAACCATAAAACTTCTAAATTATGTTTCAAAACAAAGGACAGATTAACAAACTCCAAACGACAATATTTTGGGATTTTTTTACGTTATACCCTACGTTAACCGACCTTTTCTAGAAAAAATGTTGTATACAAATATCATGCGCATTCTTTTTATTATCTCAAAGACACATTTCATCCCACCTACTGTATAAAAGTTTCACGCCTTATCTTTTTCAGATCTGCATGTTTCTGATTCTCGCTCACATGACATGCTGCGGATCTCCGCATGTAATTAATCCCAGTTATTATAATCTATCTGTTATTTATTTGCCGGAGCATTTTATCTATATAGATAATGACGCATTCCTAAATTATTCCTCTGCATACCTAATATTCTTTTGATTGGTTACATATGTACATAATTGTAAAGGCCTTGATGTCAAGTTTCATCCTCATTCATCTGAATCTAACAGGATACAAGTGCTCACATAAATCGACGCATGTCATTTGACACAGTCTTGATTTCATATTCTTAAGCAGTTAAATCGATCGACTAAGCTCTGTAGCATGAAAGGATATGAAGAAAATGAATAAATTCGAAATATCTACGTTGTTGTTGTTGTTGTTGTTGTTGTTGTGGTTGTTTTTGTAGTGTGTATTTGTTTTCTATCAATCAAAGGAAGGAATAAATAAATTGTTATTGATGACTTTGGTGGTGACGGGATATGCTGCGTTTTGGGTGGGGATGGATATTACAAAGGAAGTATTTATGGTTGGAAAGAGGTTTTTATTGGTGGAGAATTTCGACGCAAAGCAATTGAACAATTCTGTGGAGAAAATCTTTTCCCTTTTGCAACGCATTATTCTTCCACTTCTTCTTCCGCTTCTTTGCGTCTTTTCATTTCATTCCAGCCATCAATAATCAATGACGACTACTATTATCACGGCGATTTCTATTATGATGACGACTACTATTACAACGATTACCTTGTCTAGCTTTAGGAAGATGGAAAAAGAAAATTACATATTTTTTCATGTTTTCATATCATAATAATAAACACTCATCGTAACTTTAAAATAAATGCGTTATTCAGTAATACAACAAAAGTCAAGTTTTTGTCACTAGAGCAATTTGATTTGAAGGATTGTTTGTAGCGAAAGGATAATTCGATTATGAAGAATCTGACATTTAATTTCCAAAAAATATCCAACGACAAAAGAGCTTGTTATGATATTCAAACACATCAATGTGACTGAGTTGTTAATGGATGCACACACGAAAAATGATTGCAGAATCAAAACAAACTGGTTGTCCCGCCGTCAAATACACAGAGAAGGCTCCCAAAGCAGCATCAACATTTTCTGAAACACTCAACATTTCAAAAGCGGATTGCATCATATATCGAGTTGAGCATAAGTAGGTAATAAGTAATAATATAGATGACAAATTACTATCAATGTAATGCGCGCTTTGATAAAATAAATTGTGAGTTATTTTTTGTTTGTCATAATTTTACTAAGCAATGCGTTGATGACGAACGACCGTAAGCTTTTTTCTAAGACCACGCATAACAGGATTGTTCCCTCCATCCATGATCCACTTCAATAATCTAATTCCCTAATTATTTTCCATTTACACATAAGGTATAAGATTTCGATACGTCACGGTATCTCAACGTTAAAACCATATCTTTGACAAATCACAGCAGGCGGCGATTTCCTGGAACAAAATTTCCATGGTCCATTCCCATGAATACGACTAAAAATTTCTGAGAGATGTAGTTGGTTACTAAAAAATGGCTCACATCAGGCAATCCGAAGATATAAAAGGGTTGAAAGATCCATTGACGCAGCACGAATGAACATTTTCGGAGAAGAATTGTCACACACAAAACAAATTCTTAAACACCAATCGTTTTCAGAATTCATTTATAGAAGAATTTGTTTTGCTTTCAGAGAAACAAGACACAATTTCAAGCAAGAATTTGTTTATTCATGCTGAGGCTATTTTATTTATATATGAGGAGTGCTACATACTACTAGGTATCCAGCTTCAATGACTAATCACCCTGTTTGATTCTCACTTTAACATCCTCCTTTTATAAAAAATACGATGCCGCAAAATCAGGTCCAAGATTTTTTTTTGTTCGCCTTGTCGAGAATTCTATTTGTTCTGGTCCTTGGGATAACATGTATTGATGCATATGAACAAAATGCTGATGGCCTATACTTAGCAAATTTCAACGATATTGTATCGCAGTCCTACTCAGCAATTAATGATGTAGAGATTGCCCCCGCTTCTTTGATATCACAATGTAGAGGATCTAACTCAAATGGGGCCCAATCGCTTCCGGAAGTAGTTCTTACTAGTACCATTGGTTCCACGTTGAATTCTTTTGATGTAGTTAACCAATGTGGTGTCAATACTACTTGTATTCTTCCAGAATATCTGACTTTACGAATAACTTCCTCTTTTTCTTTGGGGGCTTTTATTGTGCGTGGGAGTTTAATTTGGGATGACGAAACTCAATCTTCGCCGAACCAATGGATCTGTGCTGGTTACATTGCTGTAGAAGCTTCTGGCATGTTTTATATGCATTTGGAATCACCTCAAAAAACAGGTTGGATATACATCAAAGATAATGGCAGTGTTCATTCGAATCTACGATCCCGTGCCTTTGGTGCTGTTTCTCATGATATTTCAGAACAACCTGACATTGATATATCAGGGCGTGAAATGATTCGTACCTGGAGTCTTCTTGCAAAACCAGTGGAAATCGGTGATACTGAATTATATTTAATGCACGATCCATCACATATGAAATGGAATATTGGAGATAGAATAGCAATTGCACCTACAGGAGAAAGATCTGATGGAACCGGACAAACATTTAAAATTACTGGGTTTCAAGCAGGGAATTTAATTAAATTAGATTCAGCAGCTCTATTTTCCTACCAGGCCAATTTTGATGTTCGTTCAGGAAGCAATCACAACAAGATACCTGCTTTACAATCAGCAGAAGTTGTTAATCTTTCTCGTAATATTGTTGTAACAGGAGATGATTTTACTAATATTGGGTGCACCAATGGTCTTCCAGAATCTATTCCAGGGGAACAGACATCTGTGTTGGGATGTAGATGTGGCTCCATTAGAACTCAATGTACAATGGGTCTTCACATAATTCACATGCATGGGGGAACTCATAAAATTCAAAATACTCGTGTAGAATTATGTGGACAAAGAGGCGTGGAAGGAAAATACTGCCTTCATTTTCATAAAATGAAATCGTGTCCCGATTGCCTATTAAAGAATAATGCAATCGAAAATAGTCAACAGAGAGGAATTATTGTGCATGGGACACATCTTACGAAAGTAACACAGAATGTTCTCTACGATGTGAGAGGTGCGGGATTATATATTGAGGATGGGAACGAAATGTGGAATACCTTAGACTACAATGTTATTATATGCCCATGGCCACTTGACGATCCCATTCAACGTAAGTACTGTTTTGTTTTATGGTATAGTGCGTTCATCAAACATGAGCTCATCCTAATTTATTTTTACACATAATAATAAAATATAATGTAGATGGCTGCACTATTCCTGGGACTTCCAACAGCCAGTCTGACACTAACCAAAATCAATCGGGAATATATGGAGTAACTCCAAATAATCATATGATCGGTAACAGAGTTTCAAATAGTTTCAATGGAATGCTGATCGAAACAAATAATGGTAGAGGAGATGCCCTTCATCGTGTTTGTAATAGTAATAATCAAATTGGACGGATGGAAGGCAATACGTTTCATAGTCATGGACGATTTGGAACATATATGTTAGGCAATAATTTTCCAAAAAGTGTAGATGTAAGCGTTGAGAACAATGGCTTTCTGACCGATCCTGAAACCTGTGATGGTTTTTTAGACTCTGGAGAGGATAATGGTATTTCGACAGCACTTGCCAACCATTTTGATTACGGGAATGCCTTCGTAGGGCATTACAACGCTGGAGATATTCAATACAAAGATCATGTTTCGATAGAGAATTTAAATTTGATTTACTGGAAAGAAAGCAAAAGTTTTGCAGATAAATGCTCAGCTTTTTTATCGGGAGGATATTATAAATCCGGTAATTTAGCCTTACCAGATCAAGGAACCCTCATAATAGAAGACACAAAATTCGATGGACATATCTCATTGGAATTTAATCATCATTGTAACGTCGGTGTCACCGGTGTTCTTTGTTTTCCACAATATGTGCTTCATAACATTGATTGGAAGCATTTTCCTGGAAAATGGGTGATGTTTCAGAATGAAAATTTTCAGGGTCACAATGCGAATCAAAATCATGGTGGAATTTTGATGCTTTCTCCAACCTCTCAACCAACAACTTTTTTCCCTGGAGACTATATTTCCCTGGTTTCCAACAAATTCAGTTACCTTCTAGACGTGGGAGTTGACAACACGGGAAATGAAGTGTGTGATTCAGCTTCAAATCTAAGTCTTGATCACCGTTATGATAGTGGTATACTTTGCAAAGTACCTCTCCGAACTCTTAAAATCTATACAAGAAATCTAGTTCAACCTCAACCTCCACTCCTTATAAAAATATGGAACCATAATTTCAATTCTCCTGAGACTAGTTCAGAACCTATTGTCGAGCACTTTATTGGATTTCATCAGATTGGTAATGATGGTCAGACAAACAAACAGGTAAGATGAGTGATAGTAATTTAATGTTCATGTAGCGTATGCCTCTAATATTTTTCACTTTTTTAGGGTTATTCTTTACCTGTGATTGCATCCCTAGACTATAGTTACGAGATATCAATCAATGAAAATAATCCAATTCCATTAGAATGGATAATCGAATTTTCTGATCCTATTATGGGACATAAATACAATAATATTGACCACATTCGTCTTAAGTTTATAGGTCGCGATTGTGGAAATGGTATGAATAACTTTGGACTTGTATCCAGTCAACATGACCGAAAGTTCATCTGGGCTGATTCACACTATAATCTGAATGCTGATGCTTGGGGGAGAGGAGCATGCACAACATATCCTGATGAAAATGCTGTTGACTGTAATGGTAAGTTGATAAAAAGAGTATGGAATACAAATTTTGATTCACATATTTGAATTTAACAAAGCAATATATTTTCAACACAGGCGTTCCTAATTTGCAAGTAAAGTCATGCCCAGGTCTATGCTCCTCGTCATGTCCATCAAACTCGTATTGTGCATGTGATGCGCCAAACACTTGCAAGTGTCTTCCAGGCTTTGTAGGTCCTGAGTGTGCTGAATCAATGTGTGCATCTGCTAGATGTGCGTCGACTGGAACGTGCTCAGCTACTTACCTTGGAAGTTCTTTACCTGTTTCCCTTCAAGCTTGTGTTTGTGACGAATCATTTACTGGCCCGCTCTGTGACTTGAATCCCTGTGAAGGAGTCTCTTGTAATGGTAATGGTACTTGTAAGCCTCGTGGGGAAACTGATTGGTATTGTGATTGTGACTTAGGATTTTCTGGTGAAGAATGCGAAACAACTTGTGACGGCTTTTGTGGTGGTAATGGTGGTAACTATCCGTATGGGTGTGCCACTAATATTCCTGCTATAGTACAATATTGGTGCAACACTCATGGTGGTTGTCATTATTCTACATCTCCAAATGATCCAACTCCAAACGGATTTTGTCTCTATAAAACCTCTTCTACTCAAGAAGAATGCGATTGCACAGCACCAAATGACTGCTTTTTGCAACCTTCATGTAATGAAGATGGAAGCTGCCCTCCTGCAATTCCAAGACCGGAAGGAACCCCTTGTAATTCGGTTCCAAACGGTTTGTGTTCCAATGGTTTTTGCTTGTACGAAAATAGTCCAGTATCAAATCCAACAGTATCTCCAAATCAAATTCCTACTTCCAATCCAACACCAAATAATACTGTGCCCCCAACTCAACATCCAACCAAGGTTCAAACCCATTCACCAACATCCTCACCACAGACAAGTCCTACGGCATCACCAACCATGGCTGGTTATGTATTTGAGAAATCATTTGAAAATTTTGACTTCACAAGCCTTCTTTCTCTTTCGTTTAACTCGGGGCACTTCGTTGATAACTCCTCCAACCCACATTCAAGTGAAATCAATGGATCACTGCTTGTGGGTAAATACATACGAAGCGGAGGAAACCAATGGGATACAATGATTTATAGTACATCTGCAATCAATGATGCAAACCAATATGCCAACGAAGATAAGAAGTTTTTTATAGACATATACACAACTGATGCGCCCATAGGATCTACAATTTTGATTCAATTGGAGAGTAATGACTCATTAGGTGCAAACTACCCAGCGGGAAGACACAGTAGATATCAAGGGCATATTATGTCCCAGGGATCGTGGGATAGAATCAAATTTGACTTTCTAGATAGACCAGATGGATCAGTCGATCATAGTGCGATAACTAAAATGGTAATATTGATCAATCCAAACACATTTACGGGGCATACATATTATTTTGATAATATAGATTCATACGTGCAGGGAGGAAATTCATCGCAGCCAACTCCTAATCCAACAATTTTACCAACCAAATCACCAACTCCAGCACCGTCTAAAAGTCCAACTATCTTCCCAAAATCCCCTACAAATTCGCCAACTAAAGCACCATCGAAATCTCCAACAAAGTCACCGTCTTCAAAGCCTTCTTCAGAGCCTTCTATTGAGCCATCTAGCAAACCCTCTAGCGAACCATCAAGTGAACCCTCTTCAGAGCCATCTAGTGAACCGTCAAGTGAACCCTCCTCTATCCCTCCAACTACGCCTCCTCCCACCACAATTCCTCCTACAACTCCTCCTCCCACTACAATTCCTCCAACTACCCCCGCGCCTACACCTAACTCCACTGACATCGACCCTTGGGAGATCAGCCATGCTACTGCTTCTATCCAATCTGGGCTTATCGTTGTCTCTCATGATATCAACTCAGGTCCACAAGGCGGAGCTCTTGATCTTTATGAAGAAGACTGTAAGTCAGATCTCGCTGACGATGAAATTATTTCTCTAGTCTCTGGACCTGCAATTATTGATTCATCCATGGCCTATAGCCTTTCCATTGACAATAACAAGCTCGGATCAAGCAGCATTATTCAATTTGACGATGATTCTAATTCCACAGGAACTATTGCATTTTGTACCAAGATCAAGGCTCTGACTTCCAGTGGCTTGGAGGTATCGTCGAAGACAGTGCAGTTTGATGTCACTTTCAGCATGTCAAATGTTACATTCTCTGTTGACAATGTTGGCATTGCACAAGATACACCAGAAGACATAAACTTGGATATCTCTTTCTCCGTATCAGCATGTGAATGCGACGTGAATTTTGGTTGTGTTACAAGCACTTACACGCAAGGGTCAACTGCACCAACGCTTCGAGTTTGTATCACACCAAGCTCTCCTAGTTTCCACATCAAGAATATGAATTTGGATTTAATCAATGGTGAATTCAGTCATGATTCAGTAAGGTACGGGACAAGTGGTCCAGAATTTGATGGATTGAGTTTTATTCTCGAATCAGATCACAAAACTATGGTTGTGACCCGACTAATTGAAGGTCTGTTTGATGGAGGTGATTCAATCTCAGTAAGTGGGTCATGTCTACTTGAGGCGGTGGGAAGTAAGGACTTGATGTTTGAGATTGTTCCATATCAGCTTAGTGTGAAGATTGATGATGTTTCGAAGGATGAAACGGATACTTTGGGATGTTTACAAAAGTTGCTTAGTGCATTCTTCCATTAGATAGATCTTAGTAACGCTTGGATATATCATGATCTCCTGGAAATAGCAGAAGAGGTTTAGGATCGATATTTGAAAAAAATGTTGGGATTAATAATTTGAGTTGACCAAGAAATAGTTGAGGAATTAGTATTAGGTATTGTCACCCCGGATTGCCCATTGGCTAAGGTTTAACAAAAATATTTTAGACAACTTAAGCATGAATATCGTTAAATTAAAAAGAGAACAATAACTTCACCTTCAAAAAAATAGGTAAAAGAATTACAATGAAGTTCTCTTTCGAAAAGAATAGAAACTCTTTGATTTTAAATTCTTTCCTTTAGTTTAGTCTGAATCCGAGTTTGAATCTGAATCGCTACTATCGTCAACACTTGATTCATCGCTATCACTATCTTGCTCCTTCTTCACTGGTAATTTTTTCACAGGTTTCTTTGTATTTGCATTAGAACTCTTTTCTTTATAGACCTCCATCTCATTTTTATATCTTTGTTTATCTGCTTTTGCTTTCTCCTCAAAGAGCTTCTTCTCATCGGGAGTGAGTTTTTTATATGCAGCGCTTTGCAATTTTGACTGAAGTTGTGAAATCAATACGAATTCATAAGAATGGTCAATATTTTATACGAGCGTAAAAATCACAATTAATTCTAGCATATTACTTACGATTTCAGTAAATGATGCTTGAGGGTGTTTCTCGAGGAGTTTTGGCCGATTTGCTTGACAAAAGTATGTATAAGGGTTTTTGGCTGCTTTAGGTGCATTAGGATCCTTCTTCTTTTTAGTCGTCTTTTTGGATTTAGTGTCTTCTTCATCATCCGAAGGCGGTGTGTAATCTTCCATGGCCTTTTGGTAACGTTTTTTATCCTTTCTTGCCATTTCATCATACTTCTCTTTCTCATCAGAGTCTAATTCTTTGAACTTTTTGGAAACTAACCTTGACTGTAATTATTGACAAAATATTGATAACAAAATTTGAATTTATGAATCTATGAAGCAAAGCTTAAGCGCATCCACAACTTACCAAAGTTCCAAAATCAGCATCTGGATTTTTTTCTTTTATCTCAGCTCGATTCAACTTCACGAAGTACATATAAGCGGAAGATGGTTTTTTGGGGGCGTTGGGATCTTTTTTCGATTTAGTGGATTTCTTCGATGTTTTAGAGGAAACTGTCTTAGAATCGTCATCTTTTTCTCGAGAGCTCTTCTTGGTTTTTTTCTTTACAGGCATACTTTTAGATTCCGATTTTCTTTTCTTGACAAGTTTTATTTCACTTTGTTTTTTGGACTTTTTTTCTTTACGATTCTTTTCCTTCTTAATTTTAGCCCTAGCTTCCTCCAAATCCTCGTCGGTCCCCTCTGACATATCGTCATCTTCATCACTTGATAAGTCTTCTGAACTCGATTCTTGACCAATTTGGAAGTCCTCATCTTCTGAACTTTCTTCTTCATCATGTCCGTCGTCGCCTCCTTTATTTCTGTCAATGCCATATATAACATCTTCATTGTATTCGGGCAGACTTGGGCCTGCATCGAGAGTTGGATCTTGTATATTCAAAATCTTGATTTTCTTTCCTACGAGAAAATTATGAAGGGGTGTGTAATCGGTACGATCAATTCCAGAGAAAGTGTATTCTTGGCTGGAAGAGGAGTCTCCTCCTACATTTTTTATAGTAACGCATAAGTCAAAGTTACGAGTAGATCCTTGTCCTCCAGCATATCTTTGGAATTCTACATGTTTTACTTCTTCAAAACGGATAAGGAGAGCTGGTTTATGAATAAATACTAGTTGCTTTTCAAGTGGATATAGATAACCATCATTGGCACTTCTCGTAGCAAAATGAAATAAGTTTAGAGTACTGTAAAAAGACATAATAGAATTCTGTTATTTGACGAGAAGAAACTTACCGTAATGCGCATTTGACACATTCCTGTTGGTTGGAATTAGCAAATTTACCAGGTATAAATACTTTTTTCCCTGTAATAATTTTGAATGTTTTGGCAATCAAATTGGACAACGCGCCAGTCATTACAGGTTGCAATTCTCCCCCATATTCACGTTCCAAAGTTTCTTCATCAAGACTAATTGCTACTTCTGACATTTCTTTGTTGGTTTGAAGTACAAGATAGCTGTATCTCTATTGAATAAAATCATAATGAATACAAAAGTGCTTGAGAAAATATAAAGAATTCACATGATTGGATTTGTTGATACTCACTTGTTGACCCTGACGAATAGGCTTATCTAACGCAATCACAAAGGCTACGTGGACTTCATCGGGTCTTGGCAACAGGAACAAACGTGAAATATCATCATATTTGATCTTATAATCATATTTCGATCCTCTCAACCTCAAGAATGCATCATACAATTCAACAGCATAACGACCACGTGGAGTAAGGAAAGTTCCCATACTCTCATCAAATTCTGCAATAACATTTCCAGTAGTGTTTTTGATATGTGCTTTGGTCATGATTCTCTGCTGAAAAATCTCAGCATTCGTGGGAGCATCTACTTCCGCATCTACCTCAGGAGCTACATAAAATCGAATCTGTACACATTGATCTGTGCCTTGTTCTACAGTGTCGGATTCATGAAATTGCAATTCTATCTCATTTCGATTATTTCCAGGAAGGACACATTGACTAACTTCTGTCAGGTCGAGTGTTAGCATTTCATCTCCATCTTGTCCTTCCTCTTCCTCATCATCTACGATGCATTTACGATAGACAAGATGACTTCCACTGATATCCGCCTTTCCGAAGCTATAGCCAGATGAGCTCATTGTATATTTCATAACATCTACATTGTACAACTTGGCCAACACTTTTGATAATTTCTCAAATTCCGATGGTGGAAATCCATCAAATCTATATTCCTGTATTTTCGAAGACGATCCAGAGGATTTATTTCGAGTTTTGGCTGTACTTGTGATACGCAAATGTCCACTCCGCCCAAATACTGTCCATTTTGCTTCTTTTAACGTATCCGCAGGTAGTACACGGATTGTGGTGATGCTATTATCGCTTAAGGTAGGTGACTTCCATTGAATGGCGTTTGGATCAGCGGAGAAGGTTCCCACACTGTGTCCATAGAGACCTATATGTCTCCATACAGCGGCTTTGCTACTCATTGCTTCTCTTTTCTATGGATTATTTGTATTTCTTTCAGTATAGATGTTGGGAGGAAATGAGGTTGGTAGCTCAATGTGGTTTCATAGGTACAAACCTACTGCTGTACTGAAATCTCCCCTTAACTATGTAACTAGCTAAGTGTCACGTCTTGAAACTTTTCTACGACTAATAGTAGTAAGAATATATTTTTGACTATCTGGCGCGAAAATCCATCAATCTCATTCAAAAAAAGGGAAACCAATGAAAACTAAAATATACCACGAATACGTAGTGGTGATAATACATAGCAAGACACAAAATTGTAGATCTTCACAATATTCATTCCAATACAAATGTGTCTTGGAACAAGAGAAATTCAAATGATCGAAATGTGAAAGTTATCATTATTATTTGTAGAGCCACGTCGAATCCAAACCAAGATAAAAATTATTTTTTCGAGCCTTTTCCAAAACAGATTTACTAAATCCAAATCCTTTCTTCCCTTTCCCTTTTTCGTTGCCCTTTGGATGCTGATCCACCTCATTTGTTGTATATTTCTCGCTCAACTCTAAATTCTTCTCCAAAATCCAATCCACCAATTCTTTTTCATTTTGAAAGGAATATCGACGTAATATATCCGAAGTAAATAATGCATCGCGTAGATTATCAATATTCATATGAGGAGCACGACATCTTTGACTTGGTTTGAACATACCACGGAAAGATTCTTCCAAGAGAGAAGCAGCATCATCAATTAATTTACGATCGCTGGATTTGGCTATTCCTGGCATATCCACTAATTTAATGGGTTCGGCTTTGTTAATTTCAGTAAATAATTGTTTGGCCAAGGTTGATTTGGTAAGTTTCTGGGAGGCTTTATTGGAAATGGTACCGTCTTGCCGTTCCGAAAAAACTTCTACTAAAACATTATCTAAATCAATACCTGTCTCGGATTTGTCAAGATTTTTTCCGTGTAGAATAGTCATCATACCAACCCGATGTTGCCCATCTAATACTGAAAGTTGCCCATTGGGTGCCTTTATGATTTATATATTGTATAGTCAATACATAATCATCATGAGAATCGTACATGCCAAGAAAGCAAACAAAATGTAAAAAAAAGTGCCAATCTTACCTCATGGAGTGCGATGATACCGGGCAAACCAGTATCCTTTCTTTTCAATTTATCGTTTGCCATGAATTCTGCTCTTTCATGTCTATAAGCTCTTTGACGCTCCCAGACTGGAATCGTTTTCAATTGTGCCACCGAAGTTAAATAAACAGATTTATAACCCAAATCTACCAAAGGTGCTCCCAACAAAGGATGATGAGATGCTTCATCCCTCTCTTCCACTCGTTCAGCTTCAATCTTCATTTCCGTCATATATCGATCCAAGGCTGCCTGCTCTGCCTTTTCTTGAATTTCCTTCAAACGTTCCTCCCATAATTCATCCGTCCGTTTGGATTCCTTTTCCAATGCTTGGACTATTGCTTCACCAACGCTTTTACGTGTGTTGGCGGTTGCATGATCAGCATCTATAGCCTTAAGAGATTTGAGCAAATGTTCGCGTTTGGTGGCGGGGAGTGATTCTGCTAATAATGATGCTGCTTTGACTCGGAGAGTGGATAGATAGTTGGAAGCTGCGGCTGTGATTTCATCGACTCTGCTGGAGGTGGAATCGTTGGAGGTGGCATGGAAGGTCCGTGTTGGATTATGTGGATAGAAACGATAAGAGGATAACAAATCTGTGTCACGAATAATTCTTTGTGGTTGTCTCGAGGCGAAATAATTTTGTATCAAAGAACTTGATGAAATCAATTGCTGTCGCTTTAGTTTCATCCTCTCTTTCTTTTTTTTGCAAGATTCGCAAATTTTAAATGATGAATATGGATCCTATTTTGTTTTGGATCTCTAACGTACCATGAGAAGGATGCAGGATGTGATTACACGTGGAATTTTATTGACATAAGTTTTGGTCGTCAAAAAGGGAGTGAAGAATGGGAAAAAAATCTTTAGTTATTAATTATTCTTGCAACAATCTCTCCTGTATAAAGAAGGCAATCATCAATTATCTTTATTTGAAATGAATATCAATGGAAATTAATGTTTCAAGTAATTGTTTATTGTATTTGGCATGCCTATTTTGTTGAACAATAATTTCCTTATTTTCATTTGATATTTCAAGACAGAAGGTTTTTGGTGTAGTTAAAGCAAACCATGTTCTGGATTAAAAGTGTTTCTTCAGGACGTTTTTTGTTTGTGTATGTGCATATATATACGTGTGTGTGTATTTTTACAAACAAAATATGTTTTCTATGATCTGACATCATACAGAAAGTATATCATGACCTTTACAAGCATATAATGAAATCTTTCCTGATGATGAGCAAGAGAATGAATAAAACATGATTATTAATGAAATAAAATGAATGAATTCAACCTGCTGCTGTCGTGACTAAGAAATCGTAAGGAGGGAAGAATGTTCTTGATGCTTTGTCTCTTCGTAGACTTTACGAACACAGTTTTCTAAATATTTTTAATGTACCCTAATCATAAAGTCATATCAATCGTAATTTCGCCATACATTAGAAGTTTTTCATGTGTATCGATTGTTAGAATTGAAAACTCCTTTAAGTGCACTATGTTACCCTATCTTGTAACGAGTGATATGGTCTTTTCAAAATCATTAAGAAGTCACGAAGTTCTTTAAATAAAAGTCACGAGGTTTCTGAAGTTTTTCTATGTTGTGTATTTTGATAGTATTTCAATTTATCCAAAGAGAGGGTGAAGCCTTCCAAAAAGGAGGTAACAAATACGAACATTTTGACATCACTCAAGTTTGGAAGGACCTTCTTGTTCTATGAACGAAAGAAATACATCTTCATATGGTTTGATCCGATCGACCAACATGATACGGAAAGATAAATTTAAATTTTTAAAACGAAAATCTGCATCAGACCAACCTTCTTTAGCGTTCGCAGTAGGACAACGAGGAGGCAATCATTTGCAAAACACGATATCGCCATTGAGCGTACATTTGGCACATGACAAGAGAGCCCTGAAGCGCAATAAAAACACGCATTTATTCTTCGTAGTAATACCGAAAGGTATAGGTGCGGGTGAAGAATTTTTCTTTTTCATTGAAGGGGATTTGGCAATCAAAGTCATAGCTCCTCTAACTTCAAAAGGAGATGATATGTTAATTGTAAATCTTCCAAAAGACTTCAATGCGAGTGGCAACCAGGCTAGTACTAAATGCACTCAAAGAAGTTCCAGTCGCATAAAGGTATTTGATATCGTGATACCGGATGGTTCTGGAGAAGATGAATACACGGTCATTGCAGGGGGTAGAGCTTTCATAGTTTCATCTTTTCTCATAAAAGAGAAACGATTACAATTACACCTCCCTATAGATATTTTCCCAAGACAAGATGAAATCGAAAGGACAATAAATGGATGGTGTCGAGCGATAAGAATACCAGGTTTTGGAACACAATGGGTGCGAAGTGATAACACAGGGAAAATAATTCAATTCACACATGACATTCATTCTTCGGCATACATTAGAGAAGTTAACTATACAGGCGACAACTCATTATACATGCTTGAAGGTCAAGTTTCTCTTTGTCTGGCATCCAACTTGGCAAAAAATAGCAAGGCGATAATTTCAGACAATTTGGAAAAAATTAATGATGTAGACTTGGTGTATGCTCAAAATTTGAGTTACTCTGACAAATTAAAGTGGTTCCGAAAAAATTGTTCCACATTGAGCAGAGACTCTGCGTCGCTCGCATTGAAAGTTTCAATACAGAGAGACCAAATACTTCCTGATACATTAAATTTCATAATGTCTCTATCTAGAGAAGATCTGCTGAAAAAGTGGAGTATTCAGTTCACTGGCGAAACTTCCATTGATTCCAATATAGCTACCAAAGAGTGGTTTGATCTAATAACAGAAGAAATCCTACATCCTCAGAATGGGCTATTTCAATTTTCTGCTAACAATAATATGCTCATTCAAATCAACCCTTGTTCAGGTAAGTTCTCGTTACTAAACTACAATCTTTTTTTTAAACTCTAGTAGAGAGTATATCTCACATTTTCCTCCATAACTCACTATATTCGTCACAATTAGGAATAACAAGTCCAGATACACATCTGATATTTTTTCGTGTTCTTGGTAGAATATTAGCAAAAGCGGTTTGTGAGGGATATCAAATACCAAATCATTTGTCGCCATACATATTTAAATTACTTGTTGGTTGGCCACTTGTATTTGAAGATCTAAAATTTGTTGATGAAGCATGTTACGACTTTCTTCTGAGAGTACTGAGAGCTTCATCGGAACAATTATCAAAAATGCGGATACCATTCACTGCAATAATGGATGTCATGGGTTCCTCAAAAGAAGTAAATTTGATTCCAGGAGGATCGAATAAAGTTGTTACTGTAGAAAATAGGAACCAGTATTTAGAATTAAGCTTTCAATATTACGTTTTTGGAGAGGTGAAAGATCAAATGACAGAACTTTTACTGGGTTACTATGATGTCATACCTGAATGCTTGGTTTCTGTCTTCAATCCTCAGGAAATTGAGTTGATAATGAGTGGTTCTCAACAAATTGATTTAATGGATTGGAAGAAAAATACCGAATATACAGGGGAATTTCAAGACCTCGGTGAATATCATCCAGTGTGTTGTTGGTTTTGGGACATGGTTGAAAATTTCTTTGATCATGAAACTAGAATGCAATTATTAGAGTTTGTAACAGGATTATCCTCAGTGCCAATAGGTGGTTTTTCAGAGCTTCAAGGAGAAGATGGCCAAAATCAAAAGTTTACATTACATGGCACACCATTCGAAGAATGTCCTTTTCCAAAAGCTGACATAATGTTGAATCGAATCCTTTTACCGCTCTATGAAAACAGTAATTTAATGTATGAGACCCTCGTGCCTTCTATAAAAGTACGGAGGAAAATATAAATCATGAAAAGAAATATAATCTCGTAATAGCAAAATCGTTAAATCTGATCTAACTTTTAGATGACTCGAATGAATGTCTTGCTTTTGACTTTTAAATCGAAAAAATATTGACCTGCTGTTGCTTACCAATTTTTGTGAAAACAATATGTAACTATTTGATGCACAAAAAAAAACAGCTGTATCTATCTAACAAGTGTAATTGAAACAGCAGCAGAAAGAAGATAGCAAAAATCACTCATATGCATAGCACACTTCTAGCACGTGCAACAGTACATTTGGATGATTTTCTTTTTTTCTTTGTCATCATTCAAATCTTCTTCAGAAAAAAATTATAATTCACGTTAAATGACGACAAAGTGGTGCTTTCTTTAGTTAGCAGGCTGAAGATCGATAATGATTCTTCTAATGAACGCGAATTCAAATCAATCTTCCTCAAATGAGATTTTCATCAACAAAGGCCAGATGAGAGCAGTATAGCTTGTTTTTTGTATAAACATTTCACCAGCAGTAAGATATTCAGGAAATAGCTGTACTAATACGTACACGAGCATATCCACATCGATATAAAGCAGAAATATGAGATCTTATCTCATTAAATTTAGTCAATGCAACAATTATAATTGAATGACCGCCTTGTTCCATTTCATTATATCTACGTTCAGTTAGTTTGAGTTAAATTCTTACACTGATGTAGCAGTAGTATGATTATTTTAATGTGTTAAGAAAGTTGATCACTTTGGTGCTTGGGTTACCTTGTCGGAGGCAAAAGCCTATTTATCTAACTTTTGATAGACTGTAGTATTCATAGAGTTTTACAAGACTATCTTGCAAGTGAAGTGAAACAGCAGAAAGATAGCAAAAGTCACGCGTATGCATAGCATGCTTCTAGCACGCGCAACGTTACATTTTGATGATTTTGTAGGTGTTTCTTAGAAACAAAAAAGAAAAAAATCAGGGCTCACTTTTCTTTAATATAAAAGATATATTTTCTTCTGACTACCAAATGAGTTTATTATTTGCAAAAAATGTAAATCTCGCAAAAGGTATTCAAATATCAAACGTAAGAGGCCACCTTAGAAAAAAAACATTATTTATTTTATGATCACTTTCAGATCATATGACAAATGTAATGTCACATAATAGACAGTGGCATTAAAGCCATCTAAAGTTCATTCTTTGCATCTTGATAACTACCAATCGCGGCTGTCGTTACAGTATGCTTATGGATTTTTTGTCCACCGGTGCGTTTCTTCGTCCCAAACACAACCAGCAAAAACTGAATGGTAAGAACCGCAGCAGGAAACATACTAGCTGTGAAAGTTGGGGATGGCTGTCCATTTTTCTTAGGATCAAATAGCTTTCCTACCCAACCTTGGTATCCCATCATAATGATATGGAAGGTTGCCAAGAGTACACCGAAAGGAGCGACAACTCTAAACATTGGTTCAAGCTTCATGTACGAGTCTTTGCCCATAAGAGATCTCACCGTGACGGTTGAAATAAGCACAAATCCGATAATTCCGAGCATCATACTAAGCTCGTTAATGCCATGGAGGCGGCCATTTTCCTGGAACCATTTGCTCTTGTACGCTGGGTCAGCAACAATTGTACCCATGAGTGCATGAGTAAAAGAGTAGAAAAATCCAATAACACCGGTTTCTGTTTTCATTGACACCAAATCAATAAGATCAGCCTTGAAGGAAGTGGATCTATTAAAAAATAGAGTACGAAGAATTTTCCATACTATCCAAGGAATTGCAAATAGGAATGTTGGTAGTACATTCATTGCCATAGATAGCATAATAATGATCTTGTCAACCATACTTGCAATTTCCCAATTTTCTTGAGTACTTGCAACCATAACAAGGGTATTGCCAGCAAAGGGTGAAGCAATAAACATCCATAGACCTGTCCAAGCAAAGCCCTTATCAACTAAATAAAGAGGGATCATGGAGTTTGGGTATTTGCCATTGACCCATTTGGAGTAACGAGTCAAAGCGTAGCCAAATCCAGTTAAAAATACCGCAATAGATAGCAGTACAGCATCATACCATCGATCAGTTTCTGCACGAGTGATCAGACGATCATACATCTCGTCAAAAAGAGATGATCCCGACTCTGCAGGCTTCCACGTAATACCAGGAATTTGGATATCTGGCAATTCGTTCTTGGAGATTCCTGATCCATAGTGTTGAGATTGAAGAATGTCTTGGATTTGGAGGGTTAGAAAAGAGAGTTGTTCAGAGAGATGTTCAACTTTCAATTGGAGGTCCTGAAGCGTGTTGTTTCTGGACATGAAGTGTAAGCTTGATGAA
>Ga0209092_10002181_pt1 | contig 18205 bp, 12 predicted proteins | sample FraStrMetagenome_FD_187446 | JGI IMG/M metagenome (GOLD analysis project Ga0209092, IMG submission 187446) | Marine eukaryotic phytoplankton communities from Arctic Ocean - Fram Strait ARC3M Metagenome (SPAdes) (version 2) | ecosystem: Environmental > Aquatic > Marine > Oceanic | place: Fram...
CACTACTGATGGAACCTTTAGGGTCGAAAATGGAGTCAGCGAAAAATTGCTTTGGAGCTGTTGAAAGATCAGTGTCATTTGGTAATTTTGATGTTAAAAGATATACTTTATCACCATTTCGTTGATCCACAAATTGAACTCCTCCCAAAACACGATCAAGTTGAAGCCAATCTGATGGGAACTCAAAGGACACATACACATACTTTTTTTTAGATCCTGGAGGACCTTCAATGTTTTCCTCAAATCGTGCAATAGTTCCAAGAGCTGATTTCTTCAAAATTGGCGGGGAAGTTACCGAACGTTTTGCTGACACTGCAATGGAACTATCAATTTTGGTGCCTGAAGATGTGATAGGAGTAGAAGATGCCATTTTGGGTTCAGAACTCATGCTGGGACTTGAATCGTACGCTTTCAACTGTTGTGCGATATTTCCGCTACCTGACGATCCTCCCTCTACTCGAAGGCCACTCACATCTATTGCGTTCGCACTGGTTCCAGTCAAGGAAGCCAGTGCAAACGAAGCCGATACGGCAGTAAATCCGTTTTCCAGAAATGCACGACGGGATGGTACTATCTTCTTTTGATCAGCGCATTGAAAGTTCTCTCCATCATCTGAGCTCATCATTTGAACAAGGTTTGATGGTTTATATGTTTTCATATTGCATTGTTGAAATCCTTCCGTGCCAGTCAATGCAAATAAAAGAGTTATTGTTGCTAGAGATGATTGAGCATACATATTTCAGATAGACGTTCAACCTTTTCAAGAATGTGCTCTGCCGCGTGCTAAGATAACTTAGTTTTATGATGATGTCAAGATGTGTTGCAGGCAATCAATATACAAAAATGACGAGGATATCCATACGTAAGCAAATAATTTGTTTTTGAGTAGGTACGCCACATCTCCTACCTCTACGAGTTGGTTTAGACGTCGAGTACGTAATCAATCAGTGAGTCTTTGATGGTGCACACGTATAGTAAATGTTGGAAGTTTTTATTGTCACATTATATCTTGTGAAAATAATTTGTGTTGATCGACGGGCACAAGCACATATTCATCGCTGCAGTAGTTTTGATTAAAAAACAAAGATATCAGGAATAGTTGTTTAATTTTTGCGACGGAAAATTACTGTTCCGCTCGAATAAACTAGCGTACTTCAGTCGAGACTTAAAAACATCACGGCGAGCATTAACTTGCTGTAGCATTATTTACATTTAGTTTTTCTGCAAGTAAAAGCAAACCTATATCTTCAAATGAAATGATGATGTTTAATCTTTCCAAGATGTTCCTTCTTTACTACATTGGACTAGTATATCGCCAATAAGGACCAGTGCCGCAGCTGCTCTTAGCTTCCCAACTTTTGCGTCTAAAATTTGACCAGAAGCTCCGACCCATCCATCTGCTGATATTTCCCTTTCACCTTTCTGATTAGATGCTCCCCCCATTATTCTTGCTCCAGCAAAATGACTTGGGAAGAAAAAGTTATCTCTTGATAATAGTAATTTGCATGCCTTTTGAATTGATTGATCCAATTCTATCTTCGATATTTTCCATAAAGCCTCTATTTGAAGTGTATGTATGAGTGCTGACTGAGCTTTGGATCGTTCAGACTCCAAAATTTCATCGTCTGAGGAAGATGATACTCCATCTTCTGTATCTGAAAATAGTCCCATTTCTAAATCAAATTCGTCCATTACATTGTAGTCAATCATATTCTGCTCTGAACTTTTTTCTTCCCTCTTTCGTTGAGTTTCTCTTCTCCTTTTTTCCTTTGTTTCAATATACACAAGCTTTCCAGTTGCTACAGCTGCCTCCATCAAATCTTTACTTTTTCTCCATGTTTTCCCAATTCCCAGAACAGAAGATATACTTTTTAGATCTTTTCTCAATTTCATTTTGGGTTGTTTATAAAGGTTCCTATTCTGTGGAAAACGAATATCATTTTTGGATATGGAATACTTATTCAAATATGCTTGTCCCGAATGACGATATGCACGACCTATGCATCGAAGTATTTGAGAACCCAGGGGGAGAGTTTTGAGGATATCACATTGCATCGCAATTTGGTGTGCCAAGTGATCTTGTGACACTGTATCTTCGACAAGAGGTCTAATTGTCTCAACTAGGTTTGATGTAATAAATTGAACTCGTGAATCATGATCATGTACCCTTGGAGAATATCCCATCCACTGCAAAAGCTGCTTTTGTTCAAGAGTGATATCGTCATAAGGATTTTGATTAAGCAAACTGGATTTAACTCCTGATGATTCAGAGTTGTCAGTTTTACCTCCAGTCAACAGCATCGCCGCTAGACTTGTGTCAATGAGACCGAATTTATGATATGGCAATCGTGTAGAATCTTCCTTAAGAACTTCGTAAGCTTCTCGGACTTTCTTTAGTTTGCTCTCATAACTTTCAGGAGAATTGCTATCTCTTGATGCTCTTTGTTTGTCTGGATGAAAAATTCGGCTTTTGCGACGATAAGCTTTGGTGATTTCTGCCATGGTTGCATTTGAATTTACTCCAAGAATGTCATAAAGTGAAGTTTCGTGTGGTGGTGAATTGCTGTACAACTTATGCATCTTCAGTATTGTAGATGAGACAGATGAAGAGGCATGTACAGAAACCAACGCCTTCAATGCAATAACGCATATAAAGATAAGACCAAGCAAATTTGAACCATTTGATATCCTAGTTCTAGCCAATAATTTTGGGCTTCTGTAATAATAGTTCATTGTACCCATTTCACAATGATCACATAAACTGTGTCCTATAGCTCTCTCTCCCTCAAAGCAAGATAATTAAGTTAGGATGGATAACTTTGTGTTTAAATAATATTGTTTCGTGATGTAATGGCGAGGCATCTGTTTTCTTATGATCTTATGAACGCTAGCTAAAGTTTTCGAAGTTATTAATTTATTTAACAAATACTCCTCAATCTGTTGAAGCAAGTTCAAAATCCATAGAGTTATTTAGCTCTTCTATATTCATATTTGGAGCAGAACTGTTTTGAGTGTCAGCCATAAAATAAAACCTCTCTACTTGAAATAGATACGGTATTTACCAACAATTTTTTTATTTAGGTGTAAAATTATGTAATGATAGAGTGTGAATATAGAATAACTGACAACCTCATCCACAAACGGAGATATTGTTCTACGTGAAGGAATAGTGATACTAATACCGGTAATCGAACCACGAATCAGTGCATCATTCTCTGTCTAACAAATGATATCTAAATAAAGAATTGTTCTTAGTCTTCTAAATCGTTACTTCGAAGAGTTTCAAGACTCAGCCTCCGTTTCTTCCCTCATTTTTCTTTTGAATGTTGTGATCACATTTTGCTCCTTATCTAATGAGCAAAACAAATCTTGACAGTCGTGTTTTCATCAAAGGCAAATTAGAATTTTTATAATACTTATAAAATGAGATTTTTCTTTTCAATTCAAATGAATCGAAAAAAGGTGTAAATAGTGTAATATTGAGATGACCCAAATAATATTATCACACGTCCAACTGATTCCCCATCCATTGAATATCCAATACCTTGTTTGCATAGTCTTCAAAATAAAAAAATTACTCAACTTCGGACTAATTCTCACTTTTTTGAAACTTGACTTCAAACTATTCGCTTCCTTGTTCCATATTCTATATATAGCTCGTCCCAGGTCAGTAACTTTAAAGCCTGATTAGTCTTCCCTTTTTTGTTGAATTTCCCGGAAGACCTTACATACATTTCATCTGTCCTAGACAACATAAAAATGAAGATCTCTTTCATTCTTGCATCTACAGCTCCATATTTAATGCTCTTTAGCAATCTTCTTCTTTTTACCGAAGCTTCTGATAATGAATTAAGTCAAAAGAAAGCTTTACGTGGTAACGATGTGCATATTAACATGGCTGAAAGGGAGTTACAAGATGTAAAAATAAGTGATCATACACCTACCATTGCAAGAGCTCTTCAAGCTGACTACTTTCAACTTAAATTGTACTGGGAAAAAGGTTTCTACTGGCAGGAGGAAAAGATTGAAAAAAGGTGGTGTATTGAGTGCAAAGGCAGCTGTAAGTCCGGAAGTTCTCTTTACATTAGGGAATGCGACGATGACGATTACAAACAAAGATGGATTTTGAAAAAAGATAAGCTTAGTCCACACACAGCTCAAGATTTGTGTATGTACTTCAAAGACAGAAGCAATATTCAGCTTCGTACCTGCAAAGACAGCAGAGACGAGTACCAGAAATTTGATGTCATTAAGCAAAATGTTGGTCAGAAAACTGATTCCTACGAATTTCAAGTCAGGAAGAGGTGCTTGACACAACGTCACCATCCAAAATCTCACGAGCTTTTGCGTCTTGAACCATGTCATAAACCCAGAAAATCCGACACTAGCATTTGGGAGTTTGGAGGGCCATGGGATGGTCATTAAAACCAAATAAGTTTTGCAAAGACGAAACTCAACAAAGCAATTTTATTACTTTTTGAAGAAGGAGCTAAGCTCTTTATTTTTATGCACTGCTGAGTTTTCTTATGAAAAAGAAGATATATTAAAGTGAAGATTACCAGCATTATAGATGCCCCTCAAAAATATTCTAATTAACTTTGGCGAGTTTTTATCATAAATTTAAACTTTTGTGCAACATCCAACGATTTTGGCTTTTGTTAATCTATCTAGACTTTACTTTATCAATGCTCCTTGTAAAATCTACTTATACTCTAGAGTGAGTGTTAAATATATATCTACTACGATTAGTTCCCTCGAATCAATTCCTGAATATTGTTTTGCTGACTCTTCATCCTCCTTTCCAAATATTCCATTTTGGAGGTTATTTCTAGCTCTCGCCTCTTTTCACTCTCCATGCCATCCTTTAAATATCCCATAACATTATCTTGATCAGAAAGCATAAACATTTTTCCAATACCACGATACATTTTGGTTTTCTTAGTTTCCTCATCTGATAGCTTTTCTAATTCGGACAAAGTGATTGAATTCACTTTTTGTTCCCGTTGTGTTTTCGCCAGATTGGCTTTCATCATGTTATACTCACGATTAGTAACAATAAATTGCTGTTGTAGTTCCATCACCTCTTTATTTGCGGTCGCTGATAACGGGTTTGCTCCTGCCTTTGGCCCTTGATTATTTGCCTGCTTAGATTGTTTCTTTGCTGCGGCAGCATCACGTCTAGCGGTGACTTTCCTTTGCTTAATAGTTCTTTGTAATTTTAGTAATTGTGGATTATTTACATCTTGTGTCAACCCTTTCTTGACAGTAGCAAGTGCATCATCTAAGAGTTCTAATTCTAATTGAGCTGTCGTGAGGCGATAGTATCCTTTGATGAAAGCAGGTGAAATCTTTATGCATTGCTCAGCATCCGTTGCTGAGGCTTCCCATTGTTTTAGGCTAGCGTTACAAGCTGATCTGTTAGAGAAATAGACATGATTTTTGTCATCAATTTGGATGGCAGCTGTGTAATATTCAATTGCTTTTTCATATTCCTTTGCAGAAAATGCCTTGTTTCCTAGTCTAATGGGGTGCGCAAATGAAAAAATTGTTGAATAGAGGTTGGGAAATTATTTATTTTCGGAGGGAAAATTGATTTTGTTGAGGATAGTGTATATTTCGAAAAAAGGCAAATAACGAAAGGACACACAAACGAACTTCATTACTTTGCCATTATCTAACACATGAAAACTCACTCTTTTTGCTCTTCCGCTTCACGGTTGGGTTCCGCCATCGTAGTCACAACTTTGCTATGTGGCTCCTTCTTTGGTTTTCATTAAAAACTCTTAATCAAGTGATTAAGCTTAATAATTGTGTATGTAGAATTCGTATTATGTAACATGAATGGCAGCAGAGAGAGAATGAATTCCGAGACCCCAATAATTTGATCTTTTGTCAAATCTGATGTCAAAATTTCTTATTCAATCTGCAACATCTTTTCCAGCTTAAGTATCAGAAATCATTTTACGCGGTAAATTCATAACTTAATTAAATGATATGAACTACTTAGGAATTCAACCTGTCCATCTGTTAGTAAGCATACATAGGTTTTAACGTCAAGATTTAGAGTGATCTGTATGCATGACGTAAGAAGAAATGGTTACATCACTGAAACATCAAAACTGCAAAAATTAACTTACGTCACGTAAAGAATGCAATCATTCCTCACTCACTATACGAAAGAACCAGGAACATGGCAAGATTTTCCATCAGAGGATTATTGACAGCGACCAGCCTGTCTGCTGGCTTGTCCTTCACACAAGGATTCAATGGACTGCATCGTACACAACCATTTCTTACTCAGAAAGTCCTCATCAAGCCGTTTTCATTTCAAGTTGGCTCATCGTCAGAGGGAGCAAATGGTGAGGTAGCAGAAGAAGCACCTGCGGAACCTGAACCTCCAACAGCAATGGAACAGTTTGAGGAAATCAAGAACTCTCTTGTTCGTGCTTGTGAAACAACTTCGCCAAAGAAGGAGTCGATTTTGGAATTGGTCAAGGATTTGGAAGATATGTCAGAACAAGTAAGCTTCCTAAACTTAGTGCAACTGGTGACAAAATTGTTCATGTCTGTTACTCATACATAATCTACTTCTTTATTTCTGGACACAGGTTGGGATTGGTCAGGGTTCAGCAAACTCTGGTCTTTTGGCAGGTGAATGGTGAGCTTAGCAAGATGAAAATATCCTCAACTCTTCAATATGTTTTTATATGAAACACATATCTCACTCGACGCAACATGAATTATCTTCATTTTTTAATGTATGCATAGGTCTTTGCTTTATGCTTCCGAAGATGATACCCGCTCATCACCATTTTTTTGGGCATTCCGCAAAACCTTTCCTGAAAATTCCGAGCAAATCTTTTCCATCACAGATGCCATTCCTGCTCCAATAAAAGAAGTCGGACCAGCCACACAATCTATTTCACTATCGGATAACACTCTTGTATCTCGTGTGAGGGTTGCTACTTTGAATGGTTTAGCAACATCCATCATGACTACTAGGTGCAAGATCAAAGGGACCCAGGGCTTAGATAACCTAGTAGTAGAGGTGGAATCCACGAAACCAGAGAAGAGTACCGTATTGGAAAAGCTTGGGCCATTAGGATCTTTTTTGAATGAAAATTCCAAACCATTCCCTTCCGGTGCTGCTTTAGAGAGAGTTACACCTGGTGGAAGTGTTGTAACTATTCAAAATAGTTTTTGCGATGAAGGTGTTAGGATTTGCAGGGATGGGGAGTTGAATAATGGGGAGGTTTATGTTTGGGTTAGGAAAACATTTGAGGAGGACACTGAACTGTAATTGACCTCCTAAAGCTATAATTTATTTTCCCAATGAAAACAAAAATACAAAAAGACATTGCCATGTAGAGAAAATGTAAAATTTATGAAATTATGTAGGTGGAAAAAGTATGCAGAGTTTGATCAAATCAAATGCACAATCTTTTCCAATCACGTGTTTATTTGAATTTGTAAAGTTGAAACTCAGCGTGGTCTAATTTTGGCGCCAGCCACAATCCTAACACTACTTGATATAATCTAGGAAGATTTTTGGAACAAAATTTCATTCAAAAAGTTCAGCATGAGAGTGTCATCTTGCGTTGGTGTAGATTGAATTTCTTCAATGGTGATAGGTTCTAAAAGAATGAAAGAAAATCCGGAGTTATTAGAGGAGGAGAATATATGCAAAGAAAGAGATAATAGTACTTGAAAGCTGTACTTACCAATAGTAGCCGTGTTCGCATGGATAGTAATGGATTCTGGAATGCAAGATATCATAAATCCATTCGAATCAACATCATCTATTGGCTCATCAATGAGTTGAGGAACACCTCCATCTGCCGGAACAGAAAGATTACTGCTCCTATTATTTATATCAAAGTTAGGGTTTGTATCACGAAGACTTTGACCTGTCACTACGTTAGAATTTTCCATACTTTCATGAGGCTTGAAGAGAGATTCAGAATTGCATTCCATTTCGGGTAGGTTGGATTTAGGAACAAAAACTTCATTCTGTCGTAGTCCAAATTCCAAAGTACGAGACTTCCATGTAAAAGATTGAGATATGGGAATGATGGGTCTCACATTTTCTTGATTCCACGAGGTTGTAGGATAGCTGTCTTGATAATTGCCTTGCGGATATTTTTGTCGTTTATTGGAGGAGCATGTCACAATTGGGGTGCAGGCAGGATTATTATTATTTCGTTTCTTGACGCACAGAGGGGAGGCGGCAATTTTGTGAAAATGTAAGTTGATATTTTGCATTTTTCCGGAGCCAATTTTGAAAGTTACCGTGTTTGAATTCTGCGTAAAGGATGTTTTATTGGATTTCAATGCACCTGTAAATCCAACTTCCTTGATGGATAACTTCCTTTCTTGACTAGAATAATTTTGAAATCGTCCAGTAACAGCATCATATTGAGTAGTAGCACTCTCCATAGCTTCCTGTTCTCGTATTCTTTTCTCTTTTTCCTTTTTGGCCTTATATTCAGCAACTTTCTTGTTATAAATTGCGCGTTCCTTCAATTCCCATTCTAAATGAGGCTTCCGTATGGACTCCTCTAAACTCTTCCACTTTTTGGAAAGACTTTTCGAAATATCGACAAAGGTCAAGCTCGGGTCTTGTTGTTTCAAAAGGGCGCGTTCTTTTTGAGCAAAGTGTAAAAACGCCGACATGGGCCTTTTAGGAGCATCAGGATCTTTCTTGGTCCGCTTATTGGGTATCCTCCAAGGTCCCTTGTAATGTTCCTTCTCATGGTAATATCTGAGTTTATCTTTTCGAGCCTCTTCTTCCCAATGAGCGCGTTCTTTAGTCGAGCTGATATTATTCCAATGCTTTGCCACGTCTTTTGCCATTTCAGTGATCTTTTGCGTTGGTCATAAAAATACAAAATGAATTCAAAGTTAATAATGATACAATTTTAGACATTTTATAGTCAAATGTACAACTTACCGGCATATTAGGTCCGTTTCGTTCCTTCATTTCTCCTAATTTAGCTTTGGAAAAGAGAATAAATGGAGAACGAAATCGTTTTGGCGCTTTAGGATTTTTCCGATAGGTTGAAGATTTTCTAGTGTTGTCAATAATACTCCTTGTTGGACTTTTGGAGGTACTCATTGTTGTTTTCCTGTGTTTTGATGGAGGTTGTTGACTGTGTTTGAATGTATTTTGGCGCTTTTGTGTCTCAAAATAATTCACTCGTGCATCAGGGATTTGTTCCAAAAAAAGACATAGAACCCATACTGTGATGTCACCTAGCTACGGGCTACGTAATAAATAACAGGATTACCTATCAAAAGAGCCGTAAAAGTATAGGAACTGCCGCAGTGCATTGCTGACCACGACGCGTAAAATATAGCATACCACCAACAACTTACCTACATTACAAATCCAAAAAGCGTTTCGTCTATGTACGACGCCTTAGTAGACCTTAGTACAATAAAAACATACCATGACAACTACAACCTGAATTACTAAGAATCAAAAGTATGTACGTAAAGATATTTCACATCTTTCTCTCTACATCATTTACATACTGAAAATCGAAAGTAAGCCTCCTAAGTATCCTAAATTAATTACGTTTATATTCTACATATTAGAGAGATCGTGCATATATAATTAATCTATTATCATTACATTATGAGCTAAATATTTGAATTCTTTAGATCAAGGTAAATTAGTTCCATTTTTTGTTTAGTTTAGTTCTATTTTTTCTGGATTTGCACAGGAGTTCCGAAATATGATTATGGCATTATAGGGACGGATCTTACCTTGCATTTCGTCAATAGGGCGTTTCGCAACTAGTTATTACATTTAAATCGACAAAAACTCACAGCGCACCCCACAAGCTTTTATAGGAATAGGAATTATGTCGGCTGAAGTCCAAGAAGCAATCCAGGAATTAATCCTTCGAAAAGTATTGGTCGATTTGGGATTCTCTACTTCTAGTGTTTCTTCTTCCAACAAATGTGGATGGAAAGGAGTGATTTGCAACGAAATTGGGGACCTTAAAGAGTTGAAAATGAGTCGTTTTTCTCTACGTGGATTTCTTGCGACCGAGATTGGCCTACTAATTGGTATTGAAGCTATAGATTTAGGTGAGAAGAAAATTAAAGCAGAAAATATCCAACTCGTATAGTCTTCTGATTTTGTCCATTCATATTCCTTGTTGAAACAGATGTTAATGAGCTTACTGGTACTATTCCAACAGAGGTAGGATTTTTAGATGACTTGAATGCGTTGAATCTGGGTGAGTTTTGTTCGTTTTCTGATAACAAATTTAGCGCTACCAATGAAACTTGTTTAATAATAAAATCTAATTTCATTAATTGCAATAGGCAAAAACCAACTCTCTGGGACTATCCCAGTTGAAATAGGAAATTTGGATAGGAATTTGACCATCCTCAATCTCAGTGAGTCTTTCCATTAAGCAAGAAACTATGAAGCTTGTATAGTATTCTTAATTTACTAATTCATGCTGCTTGTTGAAACAGATGATAATGAGCTTTCTGGTACTATTCCAACAGAGATAGGACTGTTAGAAAATTTGAATGAGTTAAATCTTGGTAAGTTTTGGTACATCTTTGATAATAAATGCATTTTTGCCGAGTGAAACTTGTTGAATAATGACATTTAATTTGATCTATAATTGCAGGAATAGAGAATCTTAATCGTGAAAGGAATATGTTCGAATTTTGTAAGTCTTTACAAAACGCAAGCAACTATTGAACCCTTGATGTTTCCTTATTTTTTAATTCCATAGTCTCCATTTCCACAGTTCACAATGGGCTAACTGGTGCTATCCCAACAGAGATAGGACTCTTAGGTAATTTGATCGATTTAAATCTTAGTAAGTCTGCGTTTGTTTTATAATGAATTGATGATGATTGTTTAATAATGGCATTTAATTGGAACTCTGATAATAGATGGAAACGAATTCTCTGGCACAATCCCGACTGAAATTTTATTTGGAACTACACTGAGATACTTTAATGTTTGTGAGTTGTTCCATAGAGCGAGAAACTTATAAACTCGTGAAGTTTTCTTATTTTGTCAATGCGTATTCTTCGATTTCCCAGGTGATAATGAGCTTACTGGTACTATTCCAACAGAGATAGGACTATTAAGTAATTTGACCGAGTTGAATCTCGGTGAGTTTTGTGAGCTTTATGAAAACGAATTTATTCATGTCTAATAATACTTGGTAAATGATACAATTTCATTGTGATCACTGATGGTACTAGGTGGAAACGGATTCTCCGGTACAATCCCGACCGAGATAGGAGAGTTGGATAGTAGACTGGCTTACGTCAACGTTTGTAAGTCGTCACATAAAGCAAGAAAGTATTGAACTCGTATACTTCTCTGATTTTTAATCCATATTCCTCGTTGAAACAGCCGATAATGAGCTTACGGGTACTATTCCAACAGAGATAGGTCTTTTGGATAATTTGAAGGAGTTGAATCTGGGTGAGTTTTGGTAGATTTAAGAAAATGAATTTAGTCATGTCTAATGAAACTTGTTTAATAATGAAATCTAATTTCATTAATTGCAATAGGCGAAAAAGATTTCTCTGGTACAATCCCAACCGAAGCATGGGGATTAGCCCATGTATTAACCTTCTTCAATGTTTGTAAGTCTTTCCATAAAGCAAGAGCCTATTGAACTATCATAGTCTTTTGATTTCACCAATGCATATTCCTCGTTGAAACAGATGATAATGAGCTTACTGGTACTATTCCAACAGAGATTGGACTTTTGGATAACATTAATGCGTTGAATCTGGGTAAGTTTTGGTGGTTTCAACATAATATATTTGGTCATGTCTCATGAAACTTGTATAATAATGGCATTTAATTGGAACTCTGATAATAGATAAAAACCAACTCTCTGGTACAATCCCAACCGAAATAGGAGAGTTGGATCGCGAACTGACCTACCTCAATGTTTGTGAGTTGTTCTATAATACACAAAATTATTGAACTTGTTTAGTTTTCTGATTTTGTCCATTCATAATCTTCAATTCTTCAGACGATAATGAGCTTACTGGTACTATTCCAACGGAGATAGGACTTTTGGATAACTTGAAGGAGTTGAATCTCGGTGAGTTTTGTTAGTTTTAAGAAAGTGAATTTAGTCATGTCTAATAATACTTGTTTGGGAATGACATTTCATTTTATTAATTGCAATAGGCGAAAACTTTTTCTCTGGCTCAATTCCAACCGAAATAGGAAAGTTGGATCGTGAGCTGATCTACCTCAATGTTTGTAAGTCTTTCCAAAAAGCAAGAAACTATTATAGTCTTCTTATGTTGTCCATTTCTATACCTCGTTTAAACAGATGATAATGAGCTTACTGGTACTATTCCAACAGAAGTAGGACTTTTGGTTAACTTGAAGGAGTTGAATCTCGGTGAGTTTTGGTGCTTTTCTCAGAACGAATTTAGCCATGTCTAATGAAACTTGCTCAATAAACACATTTAATTGGAATTCTGATAATAGGTAAAAACCAACTCTCTGGTACAATCCCAACCGAATTAGGTGTAATTGGCGGTTTAATGTACCTCTACCTAGGTAAGGTTTCTTTCTTCATGAGCCCAGAATTTGTCAGACAAAGTTTTGATTTTATTTCAAATTTACAAACATCTTTTTCAGACAATAATAAGCTTACCGGTACGGTTCCAGTACAGTTCCAAACTTGGAGCAATCTGATGGATGTTAATATCAGTACGTATCATGTAACAAAAGTATTTCTGCGTGTCAAATCTATCTTCATCGAAAGTAGTGTCCTCATCATAGCCCATTCAATCTTGTTTTAATTATAGTAAATAATGATCTTGGTGGTTCTGTCACTCATTTATGCAACATCGCAGGTTCAGTACATTATGATAGTACTGAACTTGTTGGATTTGGACCAGCATGTGAATTCAATCCTTTTGCTAGTTTGATAGCTTTTTCAAAATTAGCTGCATGGTTTATTTCACGTCTCGGGGTGAATGTTATCAACATTACAATCGATAGGTCCAATGAAGGAGACTAAATCCTAACCAATGCTGAATGCCAAAGCGTTTTCTGTCACTAACAGAAGTAATCATTATTCCGTATCATTTTTTGACCAGTATATTTGTTGACACATAAAAATCTAAATGGAATATCTAGGTAATTTAAATTTATAAGTAGCTTTTAAGACTTGCTTGGGAAGGGTTTACTTCTAATCTTGACTAAAGGATACTAATCGAAAAAACCGTATTACCCGACATATTGATAACAAAATCTTGAAACCATTCTATTAAAAAAAATGAAATGATCTAATTCTGAAGAGTTTTAACTACAAGCGGCATTTTGTTATGTGATATTTCTCTCATACATTTGTTCATAAAACTTGCTTATTTTTTGTTGAAAACATAGAGGTATCTACAGAAAGCACGAATGTTTAGATTTAAAAATGTATATACTCACTTACCGAAACTGTATTATCCAAAAATAATTTCTATCCCTAATTCAACGAATGAGATGCTCGAAGTGTTGAAGTTCTTCTAATTGATCATGCACTGGACAATATAACGTTGCAGCATCACGAGGGTATATATGAGTGACAAACCACGTTGGAAAACTCCCAATATGGTACTCGCAGCTGTGCATCGATTGCTGTGCGAAGTATGGATGCTTGTAAGGGGGATGAAGTACCTCTTCCAACCGCTTTGTACGATGACAACTGATCTGAACCACTTTTATATCACGTTTCTACAGCAATCAAGAATTTTAATATTAGTTACTTTACATTTTATCATGATAATTTTTAAACACGATTTTCTGTGCTTGCATTACTTTTTGCAAACATTTGTGTTTTTTATTTCAACTGGATTCGATAGAAAAAGATCTAAATCTATGGAATCATTCTTTTAATGTTCCTTTTAATTCAATTATTTGTTGAACAGCATCAAAACGTAAAAAGAAAATCTTTTGTTTTATTTCGAAAATCGTGTGTAATACACTTTTTTCTACCTGATGGAAGCACCGATTGAGCAATAAGATGAACTATGAACTTTTGTTTGAAATGTCAATTGTGTTCATATATTTACCACTAAAAATTAGAAGATCCCAAAGAGAAAATAAAAACGTATCCTATGTTTTATTTACTAATCCCAACACGATTCCTACATATTTTATACATTTACTCAGATACGTATACAAAACTCACAAATAAATGCAGCAAACCTCAAACCAATAGCCTACATCAATCGTGTTCAGTTCTAATGTACTACAATCGCCTTCAGGTAACACAATCAACAACAGGTTAACGCAGGTTTCATGTGCAGTCAATGAATTCACTAGGTACTCCAACGAAAACAATCTTCGGAATTCGCACACGTTACTATGTACTATAAACATTTTGGGAGCAGAATCTACTCCTAAGGAATATAAAAAATCCACTCGTTGTTTTCTCTGGATAGAAAATCGATAGCCTAAGCTTTATGGAGCCGAATCTGCTGCTATCATCAATGGTCATGTTTGCGCATAAAAGCAATTTTAATTTGCATCTATGTGCCTTCATAGTGATTCTTCTAACCTTGAGAAATTGCTCTGCTGACGAACTACACACTAGCCATGATATTTTAGCAAGAGAAGAAGATACATGCCAGCTTATTTTGAGAAAGGCTCGTAATCTTCTGCAGAAAAGTAGTTCCACAAAAGACGGTGATAAAATCGTCTTACCATCATTGCAAGTGAATGGTGAATTCGAGCATGCTAATTTTTGGGAGGAGAATAGTTCCATTCTAAGCTTGGCTTGGTCCTGCTACCACGACGACATCTTGAGGAATGAAAACGTAAATATGAACGAAATCATGTTTGAACGTTGGATTTCACCTACATTGATGGAAGCAGCAAAGATAATGTATTCTGACAAGGATTATTCAGAGTTAGTTGGTCAGGAAGAATTTATCAAGAGTCTCTGGGAAAATATGGTTCCATTTGATTCTCATGCCCTGTCCAATGGCAATAGCGTATATAAATCAGAGCTATTAACAGAAGAAGGAATACGTTGGGTACGATCCCACCTTGATAAAGTCGATAAATCTGGCTTACCCACACGACGCCCTAATGGTATGAACCGAAAAGGATACATTATTGATGATGTTAAGTGTACACAGGAAGATTATGTCCCTGGTGCAGTATGTTTTAATCCACTGAGCCAGTTTGTCAACGAACTGGTTCGACAATATGTTCGTCCCATGGGGAGATTGTTGTATCCTGAGTTTGTGCATGTAAAGGATGATATAGAAACCTTTGCATTTACTATACGCTATGATGGAAAAAGTCCCACAAACACGACAAGGATATTAGACCAGTACCACGAAGATGGCACTGATATAGATGAATTACCAATCGTCAAGGACGTTGAACTAGCTCAACATCGAGATGCTTCTGTGGTTACCATCAATATCAATCTTAATCTACCAGAGGAGAACTATTCTGGAAGTTCCCTGTTTTTTGTCAATGAACAAAATGGACAAAATGAAATCAAGGGTAAATTGTCTCTCGTAAATGTCACAATGGATTCAGGATCAGCCCTACTACATCGTGGAGCAGTACCTCATGGAGCTTATCCGATTCACGAAGGTTGTCGTCACAATCTCATCATTTGGTTGTTTGGGCATGATGGATTTGTTCGTTCTGCTCCCTACTCTAAGTGGGAACAAACGACCTTTCATCAAAGGTGGCAATTGTGAAAAAATTCTGGGGGATATTCCCTCTCACCTTGCATTTTAGCTTTGCTGAATTATTTTCCTAGAATGAAAGCATTAGTTACACTCGGTTGATTGCTCAAAGCTCATCTATTGATTGACCTTGCTATATTCCATATTATCAAATTAGATCTTTTTACTACAATAAAAGAAAGCGTAATAAAACAATCTCTAAATTAGCTCCTTTACACCATAAAATGTAGATCGAAATCACGGTCGATTTATTAATATTTCCTTCTTTTTTTGTTCTTCTTCTTGGCACCCACGGTATCTCCATAGGCATCCACGACGGCTTTTCGTTCACTTTTCAGACGATCGACTTTCTGTCGAGATACAGTCCTTCCATCAACACCCCTTCCTTTAACTGAAATATCAATATCATGCTCACGTTTACGCTGTAGTTTATCAAGTTTTTCCAATTCAAGCTTTTCACGTCTTCTCTGCAATACCTTAACATGTTCTTGCTTTTGAGAAATACCATGTTGCATTCTTCCATATAGTCGAGAAGCTTTCTTACTCATCATAAGTTTAGCAAGGTCATGTGCTTCTTTCTCCTGTATTGTTTTCATTATAAATTTGAAAGAAAATAAAGTGTAAGAAAAATTCTATTAAAATAAAAAAGCAATGGCATGAATTTCTTACCTCTTTCTTTCTCTTTTTACTGACATTTTCTTCCTTACTCTCATCATCATCGTCTTCTTCTTCTTCTTCGTCTTGTACTTCTTCATTATCCTCGTCCAGTCCATCTGTACTTGAAGCAGAAGTTTCTTCATCGGAAGCTTGGCGCTTATTGACCTTTTCGTTTTTTTCGCCGATAATATCAGTGGTAACCTCTCCCTGAATGATCTTTTCAATTTCTTCGGCATATGCTGGTTTGTATCCTTCTTCTTCATTATCAACCCAAGGAGACAAATGAGGCGGAAGCTCACTACCTACAGCATATTTACTACATGGAAGTAAAAACTCATTGTTGGCACAATCCAGAATCCACTGTGGCTGAACAAATTCTCTGCTTTTGGGAAGTGAATCAAAAGAAGATGGAAGCTTAGGTCTGTCAACAATATGATGTGTGATGGATGGATCTTTTACATTTATTGGACTATCATCTCCTTCCCATCCAACCTGTCCACCATAAGATAGACAAATTAATTCTAGGTATCCACGAGGAACTTCTCTAGAGAGGAAGAAAGTGAGTTTAGAAAAGAGATTTTTTCTTTTAATTGCGTCTTCACCAAGAAGATTTTTGGAGACTCCACTGTTAGTCCCTGAAACAATACTTTGACTTTGTTCTTCAGCAAGATTTTCAAGTGCTGCCCTAAGAGGAGTTGAAATATCCACATCATCCTCATCATCACTTTCTTCGTCGCTGGATTCATCAGTGGCAAGTTTGTTTAGAGCTGCGTCAACTTTTTTCTTCAGCTCCTTTGGTTTCGTCTTTTGCTTTGTTTCATTAGATTTTTCGTCATCTTTGGTTGACTCTTCGATAGCTGCATTAACAGCAGAGCTTACAGCGCCGTCACTCTCGCGAAGAGACCGATTCAAGGTGTAAAGATACATACCAATGGTTGAAGAGGCATGACGCTCCTTTTCCTTAGGAATCACAAATGGATACCTTACTCCAATATCATTGTAAAGTTTATACAAAACAAATCCAAGCAAAACCTCATAAAACTCAAAAAAGGTAAGCATAACACGGTAGTCTACATCTTTTGGTAAGTGCTGAGTAAAAGAATGAGGAACAATCCAACGAACACATGCAGGAGATCCAGTTGAGCTCTGACCACGAATATTCACATTTGCCTCGAAGTATACTCCCTTCACGCTCACAAAGCTTTTTGTTATGGACGAAGTAACTGCACAATAGGCAGACCACGAAGCAGCCAATTCTTTAGCTTTATTGGTTACTTTAGTTTTGATACGGTTGACTGATGGAAGTGCTGCAAACAAATGAATCAAAGCAAGCGCATCGTCTAGATCGGAAAGAGCATCAATGAATCGAGGATAACGTTCCCTGACTAAATGATGAAGAGTGTAGACTGGAGTTTGGGCGTCTAGTCTGGCAGCCTCATCTTTTTCGTTACGACCTGCGGCTTTGCGGACCTAAAAAAGTTTTAGATAAATTAAAATGGAGCATGAAAAATGCAAGCCATTTGGGTTTATAATGATTGGGCCTACATACCTTTTTCATGAAGGATTTAAATTCTCTGAACTTGTCCAGTAAGGGTTCGTGGGCAATGGCTTTCACATCTTTGATATGATAATAAACTTGACCCTTCTTATTTCCAGGTGCTCGTCCTCTTGGCTCACGTGGATAAATACCTTTCAAAATGCATAATCTCCTAAAGTCTTTGAGACTCACTTGAAGTCTCTTTAAACAGGCAGACCTCCCAATGAATGTAGCATCTAAACCTGCGTGATTCTTTTTCCGCTTTTTACCCATTCGAGATAATTTACGTTTGGA
>Ga0209092_10002182_pt1 | contig 18202 bp, 13 predicted proteins | sample FraStrMetagenome_FD_187446 | JGI IMG/M metagenome (GOLD analysis project Ga0209092, IMG submission 187446) | Marine eukaryotic phytoplankton communities from Arctic Ocean - Fram Strait ARC3M Metagenome (SPAdes) (version 2) | ecosystem: Environmental > Aquatic > Marine > Oceanic | place: Fram...
AAAAATATTGTTCGATTCTTACGTGGAGGCATAGGCAGTCATGAATACATAAATTCCAAAGAATGTCTCGGGACTTGCTTATGGTTCTTACTTAGTTACATGCCATGATGCATAACATAAATATTATGATTATCAGCAGATTCTTTCATGTGAATCATAATCCGGTTTTTCTGAAAGACACAAATTGATCTTGAAGTGATACTCTCTCTTGTATCTTCCCACAACATTCATCTTTTTTCTATGTTGTAATATTTTCATTCCTTCCAATTGTCCTCCTTTTTCCTGAATTTTGATATTCTTTCTAAGAAAATATGAATTCAAATGATTCCACTGCCGTACAAGATTTTACAACCGTCTCCAATGACTCCGAATCATCATCCTCGGATTCGACACATCGTCCCCTATTGCAATGGAGTCCTATTTTACCTGTTCAAGGATCTGAAATTCCACCTCCTCGAAGTGGTGCTGCAAGTGTTGTTGTAAAGGGAAGGCTTTACATGTTTGGTGTAAGTGCTTCTTGTCAGTGTCCTCTTTCTCTATGGAGGTATATCTTTCTCTTTGCTGGTGGGTTGGATCATTTAACTATCATCTCATGGCATCCTATTATGGTATTGCATTTCTATCTATTTTCGAATTTTAAAATACTTACAGGGATACGGTGGAGGGACTGGTCGATTAGATGATTTTTATTCATTTTGCTTCCAGACTCAAACCTGGGAAAAAGTTCCAGTATTATCGGATCAAAAACCAGGATGTCGTGAAAACAACGGGGTCGTCATAGGAGACTCTTCTCGTGTGTATCTGTTTGGTGGATACAATGGAACTAGTTGGCTCAATGATTTATGGGTGTTTGATATTGATACTCAGACCTGGGAGTGTATTCAAGAAAGCAGTGATGATCACGAGAGCAATGAAGCCCTGGGCTGGTCAGCAAGTAGAGTCCCCTCACGACGGTTTGGCTATGTGAGTGTAGTGCACAATCATAAGTTTGTTTTGTTTGGTGGATTTGATGGATTGCGGTGGTTGAATGATATGTATGAGTTTGATTTTCATACGAAAACATGGACGGAAATTCAGGCGAAGGGAACGTTGCCATCGGTACGATCGTGTCCTGCCTGGGCGAAGGATGACACGCATGTTTATATACAGGGTGGATATGATGGTGTGGAACGAAAAGCTGATTTTTTTGCATTTGATCTCAAAACCAATACTTGGAGGGAAATGCCATGTCATGGAACCCCACCCTCTCCAAGATATTTTCATTCGTGTTGCTTATATGGAGATAAAATGTTTGCCTATGGGGGTTATTCTGGATCAGAACGTTTGGCAGATATGTTTGCCTATGATTTTAAGACGGGGCATTGGTTCGAGGTGAATTGCAGTGATGGTGATAGACCCAGTGGTCGATCTTCTTTGGTAGCACAAGTATATAAAAACTGTTTGTATATTTTTGGTGGATATAATGGATTGACTGTCCTCAATGACTTTTATAAATTCCGATTGGAGCCTGGTAAGTAGGAACAGCGCATTTTGGAATGATTGCGTATAAACTCTTATTTTAATTCATGCTTCCTATTCATGTCCTATTAGTTTCTATACCTCCACCAGTTCTAGTCAATGATCTTAGTCGCCTCATCAATAATGCCGAATTTTCCGATATCACATTTTTAATCGAGGGAAAAGAAGTATATGCCAACAAAGCCATCTTGTCCATCCGATGCGAATATTTTAAAGTCTTACTATATAGTGGAGGAATGCGTGAATCACTCTCTGATCAACCTATTGAAATCAATGATATTTCCTATACTGTCTTTTCCAAAATATTACAATATTTGTACACTGATACGATACAGGAATTACCACTGGATTTAGGGATACCTTTACTAATTGCGAGCGAACGATTCATGTTGGATCGACTTAAGAGTTTGTGTGAAGATCATATTAGTCGCACTATTACGACCAATAATGTGATTTCCATTTATATTGCGAGCTATAGGTAGGTCCTATTCCATTTTTTACAAATGCACTTCTTACACGATTATAGATGCTAACATATCAACTCCTTTTAATACTTCTTCTCAGACACAATGCTCAAGGATTAAGTGATATAGCGTTGGAATTCATTTTGAATAATCTTCATGATCCAATTATCATCGAAGGTCTTACAGAGTTAAAATCTGAACCGGATTTATTAGTGCAAATTATCAAACGTAAAGCAGCCATTTTATCATCTTCGGAAACTAGATCTATGGGTCCATTTGGAAACAGCTCTGAGTGGTCGGGTACAAGACGATAGAGAAATACGAGGATCATTATATGAAGACAAAGCATAAGTGTCTATAGCAGAATAGATGATGATTATTGATACATTGAGACAACAATTTCATCCCAGAAAGCATAAGGCGTACCTGAAAAGATTTTAATTCAACATATCGAGTGGATCTCATTTTTTGCCGTGTCTGACAGTGTTATCATATGGGATCAAATGCTAAGCGTCGTAAGCTTTCCTAAACTTAAGACTTCCAAATGAATATAATGTCTTTCGACTTTAATAAGGACACTTATTGAAAGACACCAGAAATAAAACCCAAATCTAGAAGTATGATAAGACTTTCAACTTTCAGAAGATCGAAGGAGTATTTTTTTGGCACATCGGATTTCATTCAAACATGTGTTTGGATTTAAGAAACTATGCTACAGCCCCAAAAATATAAACTCAGCCATTTCATATAAATGCTCATGCTAATTCTAGCAAAACTAAAAATGACTAGTCAGTGATAATAAACAATTTTTTCATAATTTTGACAAAATGAATCCTGAACGGTTTCACTAGATGGAACCGGTGATAGCTTTTTACCATTCGAACGAGGTTGTTTTTCTTTTATTTTCTTCCAAGTCATCCATTGTATCTCCACTACCAATCACGCTATCTTCAAAATCATAGAACGATCGAACACTACCCCCAACAGGTTTCATACTAATTGCACGATTTTTTTTGTTATCCATTGCAACAGAGAGCATTTTCAAATTTATAACTTTCATTTTTGTAAGTGCATCCCAATCTTCTATATCAAGAGACAATAAAACTGTATCCGTCGCCGTTCTGACCGTCTTTTTAGCTTCGCGATCTGACTTATTTTGAAGGAAAGAGGTATCTAGAAGCAATGATGGCGATGCCATTGTGACCTCCTGTGATGAATTCTTTTTCGAAATTATGACGGTTCCTTCAATCATGACATAGTATAAATCAACATTTTTACCTTCTTTGATAAATTCAATATTGGGTCCATATGATATCGTCGTTGTTATTTCCACGAAATCATGTAGCTCTTCTTCTCTCATGCAAGCGAATATCGGTATTTGCCTCAAGATCTTCATGTTCTGATCTCTTTCTCTAGCTTCTATCATCTCTCTTGCTCGTGTTTTCTCCAAGTCTTTCATGAAACTCTCAACTAAGGTGAGTAGTATTGCCACGAGACCTAGGCCAATCATAGCAAAGAAGACCAGAAAGAATAATCCAGCTATTGTCTCTGGAAAAAAGTCCCCTAATCCAATTGTAGTAAGACTTACAAAAATGAAGTAAAAGGCTCTGTCTGGTCTCCAATGTTCTACTAGAGAAAAATACACCCATCCTATCACAATCCATAGCAGTAGTCCACAACTAGTAATGAGTATTTTATGTTTTTGTCCTGCTGCTTCTGTGACATCAGCATGCATAAATCTTATAGCTTCTCGGAATTCTGCAAGATCAACAGTCCCCCCGCCATCTAAATCAACTTCACTCCATAGCTTTTTGAATTCTGTTGGTTTTAGCTCAAATCCCAATATTTTTACTGCTTCTCTAAATTCTTCCTCATCAAGTTCACCAGAACCATCAAGATCAAATTGCCTAAAAGCTTCTTCTGCCTTGTCACTTCCTACTTGCGAGAGCCATGTGAAAACATAGAGAGCTCTTTCTGCAATGTACCCCAACGATAGTCCAGTCACTGGGATGCCGATCAAAGCATACACTACCAAAAACATTTGCCCAGCAAGTGTGGATGGTGCAAAAGTTCCATATCCGATTGTTGTAATAATTGTAAAACTAAATATGAGTGCTTTTGAGAATCTCCAGTGATTTATTTCATCTGGAACATCTTCGAAACCATTCGCATATTTCTGGAGCTTGGAGTAGACCGATAATGCTGAATCTATATCTTCTGATTCATCATAGTGATACAAGATATTGATTATTTCTTGTTTGCTTTTTTGATACTCATGCTTTTTAGTTTCAAGGTTTTGCACTTCCTGGGGATGTTCGATCAGGTGAAATATTAAACCCCCAAATATTATCAATATTATAAAAAGTATTGTCAGCTGTAGGCATGTTATGGTATTCTTTTGCACATGAATGCCACAAAGCATTCTCTCATTTGTCTCCCATAGTTGCTCCTGTAAAAGATCATCTTTACCGGCTTCAAGGGCTTGTGGATCTGTAGTTTCACTATCTGTGCTATTATTATTTCTTCTAGAAAGATAACTCTCTTCCATCGAGCCATCCTCACTACTCATTTCTAATTTGGTAAACTTTTATGCAATTATCTCGAATCCAGAACATGGAGCTGTAGCGACAAATCCAAGATTAAAGAGAAACTTTTTCGGTAATCTGTTGAGAAATCAGTGTTTTTTATTCATAACATCCTCTCAATAAATTCACTGGTCCATCTGTGTAATTAAATAAAATAACATTCGAAGTGATTAAAATATTTAGTCATTACATGAACTATTCAGGCTTATTGATACCGCAACTTCATCAGTAGTCTTTTTATAGCTTTCCTATGTAAAATTGAAGAATTACGGCTATTTGAGAATGTATTCTTTTTTCCCACCCTATAATTTAAGCACACATGAATGACCAAGGTGCATCCCAAGATATCTACTTAGGCAATAGTTTAGCAGTCTTTAATTTAAATATATAAATGAAGAATTCAACGTATGGAATATAAGAATATTATATAAGATTAGATAACGAATTTAGCTTAATGTGCAAGGAGATATCTTTAATTAAAAATTCAAAAATACTTCATTGAATAGATGACATCCTGTAGCTGTTTTGGAGAAACTGATCCAGCTTTATCTCATTAACATTAAACGAACCTTTTCATCGACCAAATTTGTTTGGTTTTGTTTTGTGAGATAATATTATTTTATCTGTTATCTACTGTAGATTGAGATTTATGCTCAACATTACGGATTACTAAAATAATCGCTGACTTGAGATTGAGCATAATTTGATACTTAGGGAAGAATACCAAGTAACGTCTTTTGTTAAGCCCACCAGATTTATCTCTATTCACTAATGACCTTTATTAATACTAAACATTCTTTGGGTGGAACATGAACAGGACTCTCTCTAGTTTTTATTACAGGAATTTCCTTATTTTGTTTAGAAAAGAAAAACAGATAACACATTTTCGCCTCTCGCATTATGTTACTTTCATTCAAATGGAATACTGCCATACATTCGAAATTGCATCGAATGATACAATTGTTTCATGAAAAGATTTTATATTGAGAATAGTGAACTTGGCGTCCCATGAGTAGCTTGAAACCTCCCAATCGAACAAAACAAACGATTGCCTGTACTGTAATTGCAATTACTTCAAAATCATGCTCAAATCTAACATTTTCGTTTTGACAGAAGTCTTTTTACTCCTGTGTATCCGGAGCTGCATGTAGCTTGCAATTTTTAAGTTTTGTGTAAGAATGTGTTTGCATGTCCACTCACTGCTGTTGAAAAGATAAATAAGACACTTACTTAGATGAATCAATCCACTGAAATTTCATGCGGTCGACTTCTTGTTTTTTACTTAACAAATTCAAAAACCGTTCTACAATAATGCATAGATATTCAAGTTGTTACATAGTATTTTTTATGAGGGGTGTTTGAAGAGAAGATGTAGTGTACGATTTCACAGAAAAAATTTAACGAATCAGAACATGCTACATTAGTAAAAAACATATTTCAGAGAAAAAAATCTTCTAATTAATATAGCCTATTGAATGCAACAAATTTTTTGGATCAGGATAAACTTAACAGCGGTTGGAAAAAACGTTGGATAATAATTATTCCCAATAAAAAAAAGTACACAGCAAATGCAGTCAAAAATCCCGTCATCCACTTCGATACGCCATCTATCAGAAAAATTGAGCCATAGACAAAGTATGAAAGATTCACCGACACAAATGTCAAATGATCAAGTTGAAGATGAGGAAGTTGAAGATGAGGACGATGATAATGAAGAGTTTAGAGCGCAACTTTGGGAATCGAATGATGTTAAATGCTGTGGTGTTCTTGTCCCCAATAAGACAGTTCAATTCTTTAAACTGACAGCTCTTTTTTTAGGTTTCCTATTTGTGGGTGGAGGGATGTTCCACTGGATAGAACACCCAAATGAAGAAATTATCTTAAACGAATTAAAGAAGGACTTTATGTTTCATCAAGAGCAAATCATTGAAAAACTTCATAATCACACATCAACTGGAGATATACTAGACACTTGGAAATTTTATGAATCTCTTCAAGAAAATCAAATCGGTTTCAATACAGACATAGTGTATAAAAACAAATGGAATTTTTACGAAGCCACAATATTTAGTTTCACGATCATTACCACAATCGGCTACGGAACTTTTTCTCCCCAGACACAATGGGGTCAAATATTTTTAATGCTTTATGGTCTCATAGGTATTCCTTTAGCTGGTGTTTCTCTCGGATTTATAGCTGAGCGAGTGCTGTATGTCTTTACGCTATTTTCACAATTAGGTAAAGACAAAGCTGCAGCTGCATTCGCTGAATTCGATGCTGATGGGTCCGGTGAGCTTGATGAGGAAGAGTTTTTTGAGGCTTTGAAGGTGCTTCATATAGAACTAAATGATAAAGAGTTCAAAAAACTCTGGAAAGAAGTTGACAAAGATGGAGGTGGAGAAATCGATCTCGAAGAATTTCGTATTGCTGTGAAAACTCTGGATGCTGATCTAACTGGAGCAATCGGGAAGAAAAACGAATTGATTATTATAATAATAGGAATACTTTTTTGGTTGGTGGTCGGTGTGTTTGTGTATAAGTATACGGAGGAGGATTGGACCTATATGAGAACAATATACTTTTTGTTTGTGAGTTTGACAACTATAGGGCTTGGGGATGTAGTCCCAGGTGATCCTTATGGCGAAGGTTTTTTGATTGTTTATGCAATGATTGGTTTAGGACTGGTTGCAGTTCTCATCACACTACTTCGTGAACATATTAAAGAATGGGAGGCAAAACGATCAGAAATCATTCGCGCAAAGAAAATTAAGAGTAAGAAACGTAAAACTTTGCAGAAGTTGGATTTTTTCTCTTCTATGAATAGAGAACAAATAGAGAAGCTGATCGACAAAATGGACACAATATCATATTTTCCAAAGTCACAGATCATGAAGGAAGGAAAATTAATCGAATTATATTATGTGCTGTGGAATGGTTCTGTAAATATTACTAGCGATGATGGAACAATAAACGAAGTCATCAAAAGCCCTTCATTACTAATGGAATCAATCATAACGGATGATCTAAATTCACACATGGCTTATGCTTCAATACATGCTGATGATACAGTGGAAATCTTATCTTTCAGCCGCGACGACTACAAGTCATCTCTCATAATAGATAAGAAAGGAGACAAGGAAGATGATGATAAAAGTATAGAGATTGGGATAATAACAAGCTCAGATATGTATGAAGAAAATTCTTTTCCAGATAGTTTTGATCATCTACCAGAACCAGAGCAGTTTATAATAGATTTCATAAATGAATGGAAGAAGAAATGATGGTTTCTGAGAATTTATAATACGGGATTCATATTAGCTTTCTTTTTTGCTTAAGATGATTTAATAAGTCACATACTTTTTCATACTTTCTTTCAACCATATGAAGAGGCATTATTTTGTGCAATATGAATTCTAAAAATATCAAGTTGTCATTGTTCGACAAAAAGTGTTTCCTCCCATGAATCGAATTTTCGTTTGGACGATATCTCCATTATTTCTTGGAACCGACGCAAAGACTCCATTGTTAGTTTGCACATGAAAACGAAATATGAACAATATCATAAAAAAAATTAAAAAACCGTTCTTTGATTTAAAACCTACAAACTGCATTCATTCATTGCAAAAGTTACGTAAAATGTCCAGGGTAAATCTAATAGAAGGAAACTGCTGTACCTCGCCCCAAACTATGAACCATGCCGTTGTTAATCACGTCATAAATATTTGGTTTATCATGAAGCAAGTCTTTCAAATCATTTATATTTTTTTGAAGTAGAGACAACTTTCGGGAAGCATGCAATATGATCTCGTCCCAATCCAGATATACAACTTATGAAAATATGCATAAGGAGGTGACTTACTATATGAAAAATGGTATAAACAGTATTTTGGAAAACTAGTTTACTTGTATTGTTTCACTTATCTGAAATATGAGAGTGGGATAACGTAGATCAAAATCGTATTAGAGACGATATAGTAATCTAGCTCAAGAAGTTTAACTCAATCAAGAATTTGCTGAATATACGCAAGAAATTGTTGGCTACAATTCATGAAGGAATATTGTAGTATAAAATAGGACTTGATCTTGGTGATTGGAATAATTTCCGTTACTTTTGCCCACATCATTTCTATAGCGCTAGAACTGCTCCACATTGTTGGAAGAAAATCATGGGTGAATTGCGTGAAGAGATATACTTATGTTTCACATGCTTCACATGCTTCACATGCTTCACATGTTTCACATGTTTCATATGGCTCATTTGGTAATTTTTGGCGCGAGTAGAACAAAGTAATGATTAAATTTGTAGTTAAATAATCAAAAATAGATAGTAATCAACATGAAGGACGAGAAGGATTTCAATACGGCATATCATTTTTGAACTATGAATCAACATGTGTTTGTGACAAAATTTAGTTGGACATTCCAATAGTGCTTTCATTCATTAGACCCTTAATAAGATTATAATATGAGAGAAGGTCCCATATAGTCATGCTCTAGGGATTTTGTGGAGAAGAAACTTTTGTATTTTCGTCAAGTGTGAAAATAAAATAACATTTTCAAGATTTGTTTGCATAAATAAGAGCTTTTTAAGAGAATGCAAAAGTATGAAACGTGATAAAAATTCAAATGCAGTAAAACAATTTATGGAAAAAATAAACATACGACATTGCTTGACAAAGACCACTTCCTTCCTTGCCATTTCAAATTTATAAGTTACATATGAAAAGATGCTTAAGGAGGAAATATCAATGTAACAGTTAGAGAAAGTCATCTCTCTCAACATACTCCTATCAGTTGCTAGAAACATATCTTTTATCAGCAGTACAGGTATAACATTGTATTTTACAAAACTTCTTTTGTTAGAACCGAGAATATATAAAATCTGAAATAACCGTATATCACAATCTGCCAATGGATGTTAATATGAAATAAATAATTATAAGAATATTGATAATAATAGTGCTGATATATGAGTTATCTGATAATTAGTAAATTTGTAGACGAATCAAATAACTTTCACTTGCATATTTTGCATGATAAGAAAACATTCACGAGACATTCAATATTTTTCTTTCACAAAAATTTGAATCTGATTGGTGAGGAAATTCAGGATTTTTGTAATATTCACTATTTTTGAATTTTCGGTTACCACAACAAAAGCAATTTTGTATTTCATGACAAAATTGAGAACTTAGCTGAGGCAAACAATAAAATAAAGTGGTTATAAAAGCATTCGTTCACGACCCTGCTTTCTTCCAATAGGAGCAATGCACAGATTCTTTTTTTAAATTATGTACATGTTAGTAGGCACGTTCACATAATTAAATTCTTTCTGATCTTTTGATTAAATTAAACAAATTATCGACAAGTGTTAGTACAAATATTCTCAAAGGAATCAAATTTTGCTCGTATGTTTTTTTTCTGATAGATTACTTAGAGGTTAAACTAAAAAAACCTTGAGCCAATTTGAGATCTTTGAATTAAGTTTTTTTAAATGATTCCAATATATGCATAATGAATTCAGACACGAATATTCTTTCTGTAACGGCTTTCACTAAATAAATGCAATGTTGAAGATTCCATTTAAGAGCTCAACGAACTTTAATTAAATTTAGCGACATTCTCGTTAGCCCACATTCTGGAGCGAAGTATTGGTTCATATGCTTAAGGTAAGGTCAGAAAGAGGCTTAATATATACATATCGGTTTTCAAAGCTATGCACATTGTTTCATATAAAAAAAGTTAAATAGAAACGTTTTTCTCCTTCATTTCTGTTCGTTGAAAAGTTCGCCATTGTAGACTATCGACTTGACTAAGATAGCGCTTGAGAATGGAAACAAACAATTCACACCTTGACAACAGCAAAGTACAATTGAAAAATGGCACAGATGAAAGTACTGTCGATAGTTCAGGTTTGGACGATCTTTGGGGATCTAATGAAAAAGTAATTTGCGGCATCGCAGTAGACAAGAATACTGTTACCTGTGTTCAACTGTCAGTTATCTTCACGTTATTGCTAATCTTTGGAGGTGGAGTTTTCTATGCGATAGAGCATCCGAATGAAATGCAGCGAATTGACGATGCACGCAGAGAATATTTTGCAGAGCGACAAGAAATTATAGATATTCTCTACAGCACCAACACTGCAGGAGATCTCAATGCAACATTTGTGCTGTATGAAATGCTTCGAAATCATTCGATAGGCTTTGCTGAAGGACCAAACGATGAGAATCAATGGCTGTTCAGTAAAGCAGTTATATTTAGTTTTACTGTCATTACAACAATTGGTTATGGAACTTTTGCTCCATCCACAGTTGCTGGACAAATGTTTTTGATTGTTTACGCACTAACGGGAATACCAGTTGCTGGTCTCTCTCTAGGTTTTATTGCCGAACGAGCTCTTTACGTTTTTACAGTTGTATCGCAGCTTGGAAAAGACAAAGCTTTAGAAGCTTTCAAACAATTTGATGATGACGATTCTGGGGAACTTGACGAAGACGAATTTAAGGAAGCCATAAAAATGCTAGGATTTGATTTAACTCCAGTTGAATTTAGAAAACTCTGGAGTGAAGTTGACAAAGATGGCGGAGGTTCTGTAGACCTTGAAGAGTTTAGAGGTGCTATTAAGCTTATGCGTGCTGATGTTACGGAAGCTGCCGGACAAAAGAATAAAGTGTATATCACCATTATAGGGATTCTTTTGTGGATTGCAGTGGGTGTTATCACTTTCCGCTATATGGAAGAAGGCTGGGCATATAGTGATGCTATTTACTTTGTATTTGTAAGTCTAACCACAATCGGCTTGGGTGATTTCTTTCCTGAAACGGACCTTGGATTAGCTTTTTTGGTAGTCTTTGCAATGGTTGGACTTGGACTGGTAGCTGTTTTGCTTACTTTGGTCGAGTCAATATTCGGAGAAATTGAAAATGCTCGTAAAAGAAAAGAGGACGAGAAAAAGAGACAGTTAGAAAATAAAAAAAAGTTACGGCATATTCCTACTTTTGCGGGTATGAGTGATGAAGATATCATGGATTTAGCTGCAAAAGTTACTAACATTGGATATGGTCCTAACATTTCTTTTATCAAGGAAGGAGCTGAACTTGATACACTGTTCGTATTGACTAACGGTAGTGTTTCCATCAGCAATCCAAGTACAAGTAGAACTGAGACTATAAGTGAAGGGTGTTTGTTACTTGAGTCAACAATTCTAGGCCACGCAACAGTCCAACAGTCGGAATTTATTGTGAGGACGCTTGAAGATGTAGAATTGCTCTCCTTTAATCGTAGTGACTGGGAGATACCGACAGACGAAACGGAAAGTACGGAACAAACTAGCGAAACGATTCCATCATTGGACGGCTTAAGAATTCAAGTAGAGAATCATCATCGTGATTTGGGGCGGCATTTGAATGAAGACGAAAATGAGCATAAATTTGCAAATTTTAAAATTAATGAATCTAGCTTCGAAACGGATCGGATTGAAATAGTTTTGTCGTGAAATTTGGAAAATCACAGATCAGAACAAAATTTGACTTGTAACATAACTTTCTGACCCATATAGCTTTCCAATTGTTCAGGTGTGAGTATAGTACCGTATTCTAGATGTTAAATATTATATTTTTTACCATGATATTATATTTAAAGTCTAAACTGCTGTCGCCAAGGGCATCACATTTTCAACATCCCTTGAAAATTAATTTGAATAAACTTACAAACGCCTCTTCTTGAACTCATAAAATAGTTAAACCATCAATCGTATCCTGTTATATCAATCTATATAAATCAGCTGGAAAGGATCCGAAACGAATCAGTAACCAGCCTCTCAAATGCAAGGCACTGGATATTTTAGTAATTGCCGTAATCAGAGAAAAAATGAATTCCCTAGATAGAAAGATGCTGTATATCGTCAGCAATATTTTTCATTTGAGTTTTTGATTTTACATGATCATTACACGATTATTATGTATCAACTGTTGCCTTAAAGATTTCTTTATTTATCGTGACTAAGCAAAGGTTGATAATTCTACATCATCTGTAATGTGATACTGCTATGTTCGAGAGAGATCTTGATGTTCTATCTTCGAACAGGCCATACAGACGAACCAGGAACGCTGTTGCGAAAAATGTCAATAAGCTCACAGGGAATACCTTATTCGGTCTAACCAAAAAATCTCTTGTGAATAATCTCCTTCTTTAATCCAATCCAATCTAGAAAGTGAATTTATATACGATCAAGAGTTATCTCTTGGTATTTTGCATATCTTTTGCAACATCTTTATCTCTAACAATTCAAAACCGACTTATTTATCTTAACTTATCCTTTCATTCATAAAAGTGATCTCTTGTTGTTAATACTCAACATAATCATGTTTGAAAAGAAATTGTAAGCTGTTCTGTTTCTGGTAGGTAATCAAAGGAGTCGTGAAAATGCTCTCTCTGGTCACCCATACCCGAGCTTGTTATTATCCCAATTTCTATACTTTTATCATCATCCACCTCCTCTTCTTCCTCACTCATGGTAATAGATGACTGATAGTCGTCCGGACGAAAAGATAAGATTTCCACTGTATCATAAGCATGTACTGAAGCATAGGCCGTGGGTGATCTTGAATCGTTCATGATTGCTGACTCCATCAATAATGAAGGGCTTTCAATTTTTTCATTTATCGTACCATCAGCGCTAGTGATGTTTACAGAACCATTCCACAGCACGTAATATGATTCGATTAGATTTCCTTCCCTTATAATTTGAGAATGAGGAAAAAAAGATACTATCTCCATTTTCTCGATTAGATTCTCTATTTGGTCTCTAGTCATAGAAGAGAAAAAATTCATATTCTCCAATGCTTTACGTTTTTGCTTGAGTTCTTTTTGTGCTCTGACTCTAATTTTCCGTTTTCTCTGTTGTTCTCTCAAAAGGTCTCGAATAAGTGTGATGAGAACTGCAACTAGTCCTAAACCTATCATTGCGAATATAATCAAAAAGAATTCACCAAACACTGTCTCTGGAACTACGTCCCCTAGCCCTATGGTTGTCAGACTCACAAACAAAAAGTATATTGCGTGTATGTAATCCCATTTTTCCGAAAACTTGAACACAAGAACGCCGAATAAAAACCAAAAAAGTATTCCACATAATGTAATAATCACCTCGTTTTTCTTCCCAGCCGCCTCTGTAAGATCAGCATTCAGAGTTTTTACTGCAGTACGAAATTCTTCGAGATCGATTTCTCCACCTCCATCTGTGTCAACTTCTCTCCACAATTTTCGGTTTTCTTCATCACTTAACTCGACCCCCAGTCTCTCCAAAGCAGCAAAAAATTCTTCCTCATCAAGTTCACCAGACCCATCAGCATCAAATTCGTTGAATGCAGCTGCAGCTTTGTCTTTACCTAATTGAGAAAACATTGTAAACCCATATAAAACACATTGCGCGATAAATCCAAGCGAAATACCAGCTATAGGAATACCTATGAGACCATAAAGCATTAAAAATATTTGACCCCATTGTGTCTGGGGAACAAAATTCCCGTAGCCGATGGTTGTAATTATCGTGAAACTAAAGATAATGGAATTGGTGAATTTCCATTTGTTATCGTATTCCTGTTCTGGATTGAATCCGATATAATGTTCTCGAAGTAATTCATAAAAATCAATTGTATCTAGCATATCTCCAGTTGCCGTGTGATTATGAAGTTTTTCAATGATTTGCTCTCGATGAAAATTGAAATCCTCTCTTGTTTGGTTTAAGTTATTCTCTTCATGTGGGTGCTCTATTAAGTGGAATATACCTCCGCCAAAGAGGAGAAGAGTGACAAATAAAAGTGCAAGTTGGAAGAACATGATGATATTTTCGTGAATTGGAACCCCAAAGCATTGAACATGGTTTTGTGTCCACAGTCGAGTTCGAAAATCTTCAACCTGCTCATTATCATCATCGTCTTCGTCCTCTTCCAGCTCATCATCAGTCAATTTCCTTGTGGGTTTTCCTTGCATATCATCTTCATTTATAGAGATCATGTTCAAGAAAAGACTAAAGCCTTTTTGAATTTGTAGAATCTTTGATTTTCAAGTGTGGGCAGTGCTTATGATTACAAAAATTGTACTAAACTTAATCTAGTTTGACACCTAAGTAATACTACCAATTTTGATTGTCCTCTCTCTATAGGCAATCATTTCGTCAAGGCTTGATTGACGTATACTCCTACTAAATTAGCATGGTGGTGTCACGAACTTAGAAAGGACGGTGAACGAAAAATCAAATGGCAATTTCCTTTTGCAAATTTTCTGCGGTCTTTTCGGATTTATTTACGTAAAATCTAAATTATTGGATAGGACCAATTCCTAATTTTCAAGAGTATGCGTATCTTTTACCTAAAATATAAATATCGACGAGCTTCCGAAACAGTCAGTAGTAATATGGGCGGGCCATGCGTCCCAGCGCGATTCCTAATCATAACAGGTAAAAACATTGAACATGCTTTACGTACAACTTATGCCATTATACTTCCTATGAAAACCATCTCAAGTTCCATCATCAAACCGAAATCAGAACTCGTGAATCATTTTAATACACTCATAAAATAAGTTTTTATCACTACTAACTACTTCTATTCTTTGTGAATGGCACTTAATTAATGAAACATCACCAGTGTAACTATTTATTAGAGCAATAAGTGAGAAGAAGTGGGATGTAGTAAAAAGTGAAAGTGAAAGCTTCTAATACGGCTGTAGTCCCCCATTCTTGCAGGCCTCCTAAAGTAAGCAACACTGAACAAAGAACAAACAAGCGCATCATCTCTCTAGAGAGAGATTTGAAAAACTTGTCTCGAACATCTCACCAGTTTTTGTAAATGAGAAGAGGAATCATTTCAATGCAGAGATACGACATGCAAAAAAACTGTTGTAGATTTTTAATTTCAACGTTCGTCTTTTGATTTTTTAATATTTAAGTGATCTTCTTACAAGGATGCTGGCATTTGACCAAAAAGTAGATTTGCGTGGTAATGATATGAAAAAAAAAGAGCTTGAAGTATGAATCTGCTGTATAGCACTGAGATTAATTAAGTTCTTTTAGTCGCTTACTATTCCATTTATTGAAAATTTATGGATGAAAAGAAAGTATAGCACACAATATGGACGAATTTATCTCTTTTTGAATCATACCAACTACAAGAATTCCACTTTTAACAATGAGCTAAAGAATATATTTTTGTGTTGCACGTGAGGTCAACCTCTAAAATCTCTAAATGCGTTGTCCTTCAATGAAACAGAAAAAATATATACCTATATGATCTGATTTCTAACTCTTTTGAATTTGGACCAGTTTTGGATTTCGAAAATGCTATATATTAGAATGATCGTGAAAATGAAAAGTTCACTTTTAGATTCATTGCGGAATTTGAATGAGTTTATGCCAAAATTCTGATCATACCGTACAATCAAAATTCAATTTACCGCCACTTTTTATCCGATTTTATATTTATGTGTGAAGCAACAAATGAAACCGTACTTTTATGAAATGCAGATATAAAAGTTAATAAAAGAGTTTTTCAAAGAATACAATAAATTATCATACTTTTAGAGCATATATCTTTCGCTAATTCGAAATGAAGTCTATTTTTTAACACTAGAATATGCCGTTAGGATACAATAGGGGTATCTGGATCAGCACCCCATTCAGACCAACTACCGTCATAAACGAATGTAGATGAAGGATCACGACCACACACTTGTAATGCACTCGAAAGAACGCACGCAGAAACACCACTCCCGCATGACAAAATGAGTTTTTTGTGGGTGTCTTCAACATCAATTCCAGCAGAAATAAAGGCTTCTTTTAGCTCTGAGGGTTGCTTATACTTTAGAAGATTGTCTGGCTCAAGAAGTTTCATGAAAGGTCTATCGATCCCATATCAAACGGATTTGTTAAAAATGATGGAAGGAAAATACAAAGGAAAATTGAGTGCGACAATATATTTATTATGCAAATGCTTGAAATAATTGTATATAGAATAACTCACACATTCACCGATCCTGGCATGTGACCGGAACGCATACCAGGTCTTGGTTCTGGCTGTTCTGCCTTGAATCGACCAGCACCCCTAGCATCCACGATAATAGAATCAACTTCTTCTTCATTCATATTTTTTGTAACAACTTCCATGACCTTATCAAAATCACAAAATTGTTCGGCTGCCTTAGCTTCATAACCATCGGTGTCTGAAAGGTCTAAATCACTAGCAGAAATAGCTTTGGTTGGATTTGTATCTACTTCACCTCCCAGTTCTGACCATTCTTTGAGTGATCCTTGCATTAAATGGATTTTGTCCAGATCATGTCCCATATTTTGAAGTGTGTATGCAGCTCTTTGAATAAAAATGCATCCTTCCGTTCCGTAAATTATGATGTGCTGATCTTTATTAATTTGAAGCTTTGTCATAGCAGCTGCAAAAAGATCCTTTTTTCATGTGATTGGAAGAGCAACGTCATGGTGATGAGACTTATATACAGGGGCGGGATATTTTTACGGCTCATGTCCTTATTACAAAAAACACACCATTGCGATATAAAGGAAAGGCAAAAATGATAAAAAAATGGAATTTACCTTTGGAGGGCGCATGTGGGGCAAACCCTTTGGATTTAAATCTCCTTTACTGGAAATATCATCAATATCAAAGAATTTGGCATTTTTAATACGAGGTCCAGCTTCGTATTCTTCACGGCCATCACGCTCCTTTCCTAAATGCCAAGAACCATCTACAAATACAACTTTCTCACCATCTGAGTTGGAGTTGTAGATATCCAAACACTCTTGTACGGTTAGAAGATAACTGGAGGGTAAGCTGTCTCCAGAATCTTCGGCTTCTGTTGTCATTTGAAGAAACGACGATGAAGTACCACCTCTACTTGAAAGGATTGCGGGAAGAGAACGAATATCTTTCACTGCATATGGTGTGAATGGTTTTGCCGAAAAGTTCAAAGTTGAACGGAAATTACTAACGGATGATCTAGTTAGACTTTGACTCGCACTACCATGGAAGGCAAAAACAAATGCTGAAGAGGTGGATAATGGTGCTACCGTTAATAGACGAAGTGATCGCATGTTTTATTGATTTCTTCAATGTTTAAATTGAAAATATTGTGAGAAAGAACGATAGTGTTACCCAAAAACAAACTCAAGCTTATGGCTCCAACAAATATAAATGCAGAATGCATCACCCAGAAAAAAAACAAATCCGGATTTATTTCTACGTATCAAAAGGAAGCAAACAAAGCCCATAATGAAATAAGGTAATCTGAAGAGGATTTGCTGACACGCCCTCACAATGCTTCATGAAATGATGATTTTCGAGATCCCTGTCGTACGGTATAGCATGTAAAATCCAGTAGAATAAGAAACAAATCTCTATTTCAAGTTATCCGCCGTGATGTCATGATATAAGATGTACTTAGTAACTAAATTTGATAAAAGACCACACAATTTTGAAGTGCTTTGCAGTTGGATTCCTCATTTTCATATTTCGTGATCAATTCCGCCGTCTACAGCAGGAAGCGAAAGTAACCCGGAAACAAATATTCTCTCAACAAGAAATAATGAATATAAAAATTGAAAAAGTACATCAACAAGAACCC
>Ga0209092_10002183_pt1 | contig 18199 bp, 11 predicted proteins | sample FraStrMetagenome_FD_187446 | JGI IMG/M metagenome (GOLD analysis project Ga0209092, IMG submission 187446) | Marine eukaryotic phytoplankton communities from Arctic Ocean - Fram Strait ARC3M Metagenome (SPAdes) (version 2) | ecosystem: Environmental > Aquatic > Marine > Oceanic | place: Fram...
CTTTCGAAAACCCACATCCCACCCTTTAGCCAACTGATTGCCGTAGAGCAGTTTCACATCATTTAATAGCTTACAGCAGATATTAAATTTAAGATCAAATTTGATGACATCATGAAATTAAATTTCAGAGATGCCATTTGGAAGTAAACGGAAACGGAGCCGAGAAAAGACATATCATTATTCAATTCGTTAATTTAATAATAATTAATATTCTTAATTACAATGTGATATACATGTATAATAATATTAAATACGTAAAAGGCCTGAAGCAAGGAGGCAGTGTAGAAGGAAATGGAATTAATCTATGATTATACTATTTTGTGGAATGCTGATGATGATCAATAACATCCAGATCTCATCTTGACTAAAACGGGAAAAAAATGTAAAAATTTTGTGCGTGTTGTAGTTTTTAAATAATACCTCACTCATCTCAATAGTCATGTTCTAACTTTCTTTCATCTAGCTTCAAATGAAATTTTTTGGGCGAAGGCTATCAAATATCTTTATTGTTTACTTGTTATCAATTATGATAAAATATCAATCGGGCTTTACAATTTACAGTAGAACATTATACACAGATGAAATTGTCCTGGTCCAAATGCAGCATTTGCTTACACGGATAATTCCTTCAGTTGAAATCATTCATTTTCGGAGTCGGAATCAAGCTCATCCAATGGGTTTCCGTTTCTTTTCTTCATGATTCGATAAAAATCATTTTGATTGATCTTTCCTGTTCCGCTTCTGTCTGCTTCCTTAATCATATCCTTTCGAATAGAATCAATATGAGTTTAGATTTAAAAACTTGATGACTATTAATAAACTTACTCTTAATTCTTGTTCCGTATAAGATTCATTTAATTCATCTGATATTTTCTTCAAATTTTCGTATGTTATTCCTCCCGTACCATCTTCATCGATAACATTAAACACCTTTAACATCTCTTCCCCTGGGTCGCGATTAAGAACTTTTGGTGAAACCATCTCCATAAATTCTTCAATTGTGACAGTATGCTCGCCTTCCTTTTCCATATTACATAACATACTTCGAATTTCAGCTTTGTTTACTTTAAATCCCAGTGCAAAAAAGGCTGCTTTCAGCTCTCGAACATTGATATAACCTAATTTCTTAGTGTCAAATAGGCGAAATGCTTCCTAGAGGGAAGAACATGTGAATATAATTATATAAGAAATTGACGGATATTTATAGAAAAAGGGATAAAACAGCACCTTTCGTAGTTCATGTATATCTTACCTTTACTTCATCGACTTCGTCTACATCAAGTTTGCTTGATGCTTTGTCCTTTTCTGGAGCTAGGAAAGTCTTGTAATACATTTTTGATTTCAAATTAAATAATCTTATTTATTGCTTAGGGTTTCTTTTATTTGAAAATTGGATTTAAATGAAAATCTATCTTCCGTGATGTTGACGTTAGGATGAAGTAAAAAGTATTTATGTCTATAAATCAGGTTCTTAATGTTTCTAACTTATGATATCTATATTCCTTTTGCTATAGATCGCTTTCATTCTTCCTCTTTAACAAAAACCACTTTCTTGATGCAACAATCTAAATATCTAAATTAGGTTATAGCAATGTTTCGAAAATCAACTGTATTATAAAGAATTTTGTGAATGAATGTCACAGCAGAAGATGAAGAAAGATTTGATGAATATATTGTGTTCTATATTGAGAGAATCTAAAAAATGTGTCATCATTTTTGTTACTTTTTAGAAGAGTTCTTGAAAAGAATTAGCGTACGTGCGCTTGGTACAATACATCAACGTCATAGAATATTTAGATATTTTGACACAAAAGATATATTTTAGAATCTAAATATCCAAGATATACTGAAACAAAATCATAAAACAGCAGGGTGTCATCATACCATACCAAGATTAGTTTGTGGTTGCACGATAGACACGATAGACACGATAGACACGATAGAAGAACACTAAAAGAATCGTCTGTTTTTCTTTTAATTCAAAGAAATCAAGAAAGGCAAAATGATTCGATTTTGCATTCAAGCTTTTGCATTCACAAACTTCAGTTTTGTGTTCATAAACTCCTTCCAGTTTGGTCCTATGTTACATAGAAGTTTGGCGTTTACTTCTGACAAATCGAAAGACCTACAACAACAAAAAATAGGTCGTCGTAGGTCAACATCAAGTCACAATGTGATTACAGATGATTTTAAAGAAGCAAGTCGGTCTATATTAGGCGAAATTTACTTCTTTACACTTGATCAAACATCCCAAGTACTCGAAAATTTTAAAAGTTCTGGCGTTGGTCATGACGCAGGGTCGTTGCAGCTCCCAACTGACAATCCTATTAAGCATTTCAACAATGCTGGATGTTCACCACAACCTCTTCCTGTTCTCCAAAAAGTTATTCAGCACAATTTACTTGAATCTGTTTTAGGTGGATATTTAGCAGCTGAACAGTGTCAAAATGAAAGAGACTTGGTTTACTGGGTGATATCTAAACTCATCAACGCTCAAGATCCATTGGAAATTGCCTTAGTAGAGAGTGCGACGGTGGCTTGGACTAGAGTCTTTTACGCTATGTGCGACTGTCTCAATTGTGGAGATAACGGCACTGGTGATAGTGACGTAATTTTGTGTTGTGAAGCAGAGTATGCTGCAAATATTGTTGCGATTGAAAAAATATGTAAAGAGAGGGATGCCACCTTGATAATGATACCAGCAGACAAAGGAATGGTGGATATGGATGAGTTTACCAAAATCTTAAATGGGGAATGGTCATACTATGAGTTTTATGAAGATACGATGGAAAAAGGTAAAAAGATCTTAAACCCTGATAGGATTCGTATGGTGTGCATCACCCACATTCCTACCAATAGTGGCATCATTAATCCAGTTTACGAGATTGGTGATGCTATTGAGGAATTCAATAAAAAGCGCAAGAAGGGTAAAAAACACCCGTTGTATTATTTGGTTGATGCATGTCAATCAGTTGGTCAAATCGACGTGGATGTGGCAGAAATGAAATGTCATGCATTATCTGCAACTGGACGCAAGTACTTAAGAGCACCTCGAGGGACAGGATTTTTGTACGTAAAAAAAGATATCGCAGATAAGCTTGTCCCTCAACAAGTCGACCACGCTGCTGCCCCAATTAAAAGGGTACCAATCGATGAAGTGGAAGACATTGAATATGAATTCCCTGAGGGTGCATTAAGATTCGAGTTTTGGGAGAAAAATATTGCAAACCAGCTTGGACTAGGTCTAGCTGTAAACTACGCAATTAAAAAAGATATGGGATGGATTGAAGAGCAGTGCATTACGCTTGCAATGGAGTTAAAAGGTCAATTAAGGAAACTAAATGTAGCGACGGGAGGCAAAATCTATGTGCATCATGAAAATTTGGATCATGACTCTACACAATGTGGTATCGTAACTTTTGCTGTCAGAGGAATTGATTCTGCATCGATCAAAGAAGATCTGCTAGCATTCAATTTTGTCGTTAGTGTCGTTCCACCAACTTCGACTCCTTTCGACTCGTCAAATTACGGACTTAATGAGATAGAACTTCTTCGAGTAAGTCTTTCCTATTTCAATACAGAAGAGGAAATTCTTGACTTCAGTAGTGCACTCAAAACAATCATCAGCGACGAAAATTAGAAAAGATAACAGAAACGAAAGGTTGTGGATGATTATAAAGTAATAAAATCATATTCATGAATATTAAAAAGGAATTCTACTTTATTTTATAAAAAGCTTCGAAGTGACCCAAAGTAACTCAAAGAATGCTTTGCATGAAATTGGATTTTGTTTGTATACTTTTAGCCATTTCCTCCGTAACGTCACCTCCAACAGATCCCTTCTTATACGCTACGACGGTGGGAATTGAGAACTCTTTTAGGGCATCTTGAATAGACATGACTCCCAAAGCACTTGATCTACGACCAGAAAATGCAAGGGAATCGGGAGACCTTCCACATTGAGCATTCAAATTTATTTTTCCAAAAACAGATGAAAATCGATCAACAAGTGAGACGGTATCCTCTCCACCTTGAGTAGTAAAGATTGAGACTTGCTGTCCATACTTCCCTTCTTGGCCATATTCATAAACAGCGTCAAGATCGGCATAAGTGGTGATAGGAATGACTGGGCCAAATTGCTCCTCATAGTAAAGATCCATTGTCTTGTTTACTGGATAAAGTAAAGCAGGAACCATTAGAGTGGAATCTTCTCCTCCAATAACTTTTCCACCATCCTTATTGAGTATTTTTGCTCCTTTTGACAATGCATCTGATATCAAACTTTGCATGTACTTAATTCTTTTGACGTTTGGGAGAGGAGTAACATGAGCATAATTCACCTTCCCATTTTCGTCTCTCCACTCCTGCCAAGGAAGACCTACACGTAGAGTATCTAGTTCGTTTGATAGTTTCTCAGCAAATGCATCACCATGTGCTTTTGGCACAAATAGCAGTTTGAGAGCAGTGCATCTTTGTCCATTGAAACTGAGCGTTCCAGTGATTGTTTCAGATATTGTTTGATCTAAAATAGATGCGTTTTCATATTCAAACAAGTCTGGCAAATAAATCTTCAATTTGCAAAAATGGCATTGTTATCTATTTGATGTTCAAGCTAAAGGTTTGACGTATGAAACAAATACTTACACCCATATTTTTGGCTTCTAATTGGAGAAAAATTTTCAAGCGGTGAGGTTCAGGATGTTGGCGGATTAAATCGTCTGCTGCTGATGATCCACCAATGAAGGCAAGCGCATCTATGTAACCTGTACTCATCAATGGGGGCATTGTTGCACGTCCTCCACCAGAAATGAAATTTATAGCACCAGGAGGAAGCGTTTTTGCAAATGCGTCCACTATTTATTAAGAAAATATAATCATTTTCAATTGAATGCCATGATTGCAAGTATGTGAAATTGAAGGTTATGTCAACCAGTCGATAAAATTTTTGAAGTCAATTTTGATCGGAAAAACTTACTGGTTAAAAGATGCGCAAGTCCACCGATGGTTGGGACCTTCATAATGACTACATTCCCCATTAGCAATGCTGGGATAAGAGTAGCATAAGTTTCATTGAGAGGGTAGTTATATGGCCCTAAACACATGATGATACCTATCGCTGCGCGTCGAGCAAAAGCACGAGTTGATCCAATACTGCGAAAATCAGAATCGAAGTCTGCATTATCACTGGAACGAATGGATTCTATACTTTGTTTAATGAACTGCATAGTACGATCAAACTCTGCCTCAGCATCTTTTCTATTCTTGCCAATTTCCCACATCAAAGCGATTACAATCTCTTCTCTGCTTTTTTTCAATTCCTCTACAAAGTTTTCAATGGCGTTGATTCGGTCTTTGATGGACATTTGTGGCCAAGTTCCTGCTCCATTATTCCAGGCCTTCTTAGCAATTTCTAATACATGTAGTGATTGATCTTTTGTAAATTGAGGCATGGAACCGATCTTACTAGGAGATAAATTGACGTCATTGTAATCCGAACATGATTGATCACTTTCAAAACACGTAGCAGCTTCAGCTGCAGAGCAGCATCCATAAACATCAGCAAATTCATAATCACCTGAAGAGAGACTTAATTCCTCAACGATTCCATCGATGAGGGTGCGTGGGGGTATGTAAGGGTTGGTCTTAGTTGATGCATTTGCTATGCTTTGAATCCTTCTTTCTGCGCTTATCTTGTGGAGGTTCAAAGAAAATAGAAATGTTGCTGCAAAGAGCGATGGAAGGGCTTTGCAGTGGAATTTCATTGTTTGAATAGTCCGCGAGTTATGAAAGGGACGTTTATGTTGCAGAAATCGATCTGTTGTTGTGTTCTTCTTGGCAGAGAAATTCTGCTGAATGAATGAATCAATGCGGCTGAAGTGTCAGATGACGCGTGTTGATGAACAAGTTTGAGTTATATGAAAGGATTCCCGATCTCCCAATATGTGATTACGTAGCGTACATAAGGTTTTCATTCATTCCATGTGGATTGGTCAAACCTACAAAAAAGAGGTTGTTATCGTAATGTTGATAGAAATGACGTCAGTATTTTACGTTTGGTTCAAGTCTTCACTTTTCACTTGTGTTCTTGTTAGAAGCTTCAACAAAGGTTTATTTGTTGCTTCTTCCTTTCTTCGATCACAAATCAACCCAGTCTCTGCAGCTGGGGAATTGTCTACTTTCACTTTCTACTTTATTCGATTGCTCAAAAATAAGGATAATACCTTGATGCTTTCATATTGAAAGTCGTATAATTTCTACCTTTTTTCAAGTTGTAAGTGAATTATGTTTTTTAGATTATAGAGAGCCAAAAAGATTTTTCTACAAATTTCGCTCAAATCAGACAATCCACTTGTTGATAGCATTCGACTCTCAATGCGGCTTTATTCATGACGGCAGGTGTTTATTTTTAATTTTTGAATCTTCATTCCTCAACAGAATCCTAGGAATACTTGTGATAATTTTGATTGTCTTGGGAAGTAAAATAAATTGCGAAGAAAATGTATGCCTATAGTTATGCTATCCATAGAATCCCTGAATGGATTGCCACTTAAATCAATCCAATTGTATAATTGCGTGAATGTCAACGGTCTGTCTCAGCTCGAAGCTCAGTACAACAATCTATAAACATAGGTGCCAGAAAAGAAGTTCCTAAATTAAACTATGGGGTCTGTCGCAGAACAATGCCATTAGGACAATTAAAATAATATCATACACAACAACAACAACAACAACAACAACAACAACAACAACAACAACAACAACAACAACAACAACAACAACAACAACAACAACAACAACAACAACAACAACAACAACAACAACAACAACAACAACAACAACAACAACAACAACAACAACAACAACATATCTGTTGGGCTACATGCAGTTCTAATTAATAGAGATGATTGATCCATTTGGTCTCGTTTCCTGCTATATGAATATATGAGATGGATAAGTAAAAAACAATGAAAGAACGTTGACGATACAACGATCTCATGGAACGGATATTGCCTTTGCTGCAAAAAGGGTTTTTCCTTAAACGTGAATGAAAATCTTGAAATAAAATGCAACTTAGACATGAGATTTAAGTGTTGTCAATCTCACAAATAATAAAATTGTTTCTTATCTTCAACGTTGTTCTTGATGATGTACAACGGAAACATTTTAATCGTCGAAAAACAATTTGTGGCCAGCCTTAAAAAGTATTCCCGTAAATTTAAAAATATGCCACGTATCTGCGATGACTTACTATGGAGAGGATTGTGCATATTAATTGGAGTTGAATTCTTAAACGTAAGTATTCATTACACAGCAGGAAACATTTATACAAGGCATGATGGATGAACAGCTTAACGAGAAATTGTTTCTTGGCAAGAAAATGTGCATTGGTTACATTATTTAAGGCTAATTTGGGTCCATACGACTAAAACGGGTCAGTTTCATTTAAGCAAACATGGAATTTGAATATGTATCAACAGTCATCCCTATTGTAATTAAAAACCATGTTTAAGCACATATTATTTTAAGTCTGATATCTCTAGTTGAAATATAAATGCTGTCACAGTAGCTAATTAAATTAGAAAAAGTACCGGCCCTCTGGGTTTGAAAACAGATCATATTGCTTGATGAAAAATGTTTCATTTAAACGTATGGCCTGATCGGTCAGGCATGAACGACTTTATTATGGTAAATCTATGAGTGAAATATTTGAAAGAAACATAGGAAAACGGTCTAAATAAAACTTTATTCTTTGTGCTTGCCGCCTCTAATGAACTGAATAAATTAATGCAATGTCAAGATTGTCCTCTCCTCACCCCTGCCCATAGCTATATTTTAGAATTTGTGCTCAAAATCGAAATTTTTGTCCCAGTTAATAGTACGAACAAAACAAACCGTCATTCAAGAATAACTTGAATCATACTTCATCTTATATCTCGGAAGATATTGCAAGAATTAGAGATAAATCCATTGCTTTGAATGAATATATGCAATCTTCTTCCACAAATTATCAAAGAAGAAAAGTTCAAATTAAATTGTTTTAAGAATGATGTCAGAAAAATTTGAGGATAAGGAGTTCAGATTCGAGTTTGACTCCGATATCTCGTCAAACAAGAAAAGGATCTACAATTTCAATGATGATAGTGTCCCCCCACCTGCTAGAAGACTATCAAAATGTTCATCTCTAGATTCAATGATGTATAGTGAAGATACGTCTACAAACATGTCAGAATTGCAAGATTTATGGGGTAATGAATCGAAGAATGGGAATAGTGCAAGGTCGATCTTTCAAGGTCTAGAAAGTGAAAGAGACAGAAATTTGATTATTGACAACCGGACACAGATACCACAATATGTAGACAGACCTATGTCATCAAAATTTGTAGTTGAAGAAACAGAACATCTCTTGCGCAAAGATAAGAGCGGAACCGCAGATGAGCTAGAGTCTTCCCTTGAGGTTGATCTTAATGCAAGAAAACATGACCAGGGTTTTTTTGACAAACTCAACATATGTATGAAGAATGTTGCTGACTTTGATTGGTAAGCTTCTTTGTTTGTATAATTTATTTATGCTTAAGAAATGCTAGAAAATTCTCAAAGGATGTCTTCGTGCCTAATTTTGAATCTTTTTCCACAAATACAGTGATGAAGTTTGCTCCTCAATGTGTGGAGGACTGTACAAGAACAGAAATAATAACAAAAAATCTATGTGATATGTGTTAATATGAATCTTATTCTACATCAAGAAATGCATAATCACCGTAATCAACATTGATTACATTGATTCAGCACAGTGTGAGCTTAAAAATATGCCTATCGTACAATGCAATTAACTAGTTTAAGAATGAGGTTGTCCAAATGTCCATGTACGTCTAAATACTCATAAAAAGTAGAACAGTATTGTTTTAAATTACATCATGTTTAGGCACCTTTGTCAGTTTATTTTATGAATTTATCACAGCATCACCGAAAGCATCTACCTGACTCTCGTCAATTGTATCTCCAGATAGATGTATTCGCCAGGAACATCCTTACGAATATTTTGAACTCTCCTCATTTGTTGCTTAGGTCCAAATCCTTTGGGTACTGGGCCTGGTTTGTCATCTTCTAGCCCAGTCACATAAGCAAGAGATGGGGGGATCAATAATCGTCGGGACCCACCAACCTTTTGGTCATACGGTTAATTATACAAATTAAGTTTAAAATATTTTTCATTCATGAGTGAAGGGAAACAAGGGATGTTTTTTACAAAAACCCGTGTTAATGAATCCAAAAATCGGAAATGAAATCTATTCCAACACAAATAAATTGACGTACCTTCATTCCACGAATACCCTCGTCAACACCAGCGATTGCTTTTCCATCTCCGGCTGTAAAAATAAATGGTACGGAATCATCTACTTCAGATGAATCCACAAAATAGCCATTTGATTTTCTCAATACCCACTGTATGTTAACCTTGCTTTTCTCTGTTACTTCAGCACCATTACCAACACGAGTATCAGCATATGTCAGCCCTGAAGGAAGAGTCTTGTAAGCTGATCTTGGTAGAACAGCCCTTTCGTCGGAATCCGATAATGCTGCTGTACCTTGACGATACTCTTCACCTAGAGCTTTACTTGGTGGTTTACTTCCTTCAACCTTCAAATTAAATATTGATTATTCTATGAATAAGCTGATGGTATACGATAGATATATAATAAATTATCAAGTCTAACTTACCAGAGCTTCTGCAGATGGAGTAAAACCTCCAACAATGAGAGAACTGGATGCGATGGTGCCACCAATAAAGTTCCTCCTATCCACAATTTTCTCAAGAGAAAATGAAAGTGATGGTTGCGCAAAAAGGAATAAAGTTAAGAATGCAGATAGAATGGCGCCCTTATGCATTTTGATTTAAAAGTGTAGCAAATATTTACTGTTGTGTTCAAGTTAATATTTTACCAGATGATGTGTGAAGTGTCACATCTCAATGAGTTAGCTTTATTTGTTATTTATTTTCAAATAGCTTACGTAAGTCTTCATACGTATCCGAATAGGTGCTACTCTGTATGGCTCATTCAAAACGTAATTTTGCCACAAAAAAGATGACATCAATATTCCGCTGGAATTTAAAGTAAGGGATGAAAAGTATTACGAGTGAACAAAAACCAAGAAAATGTCTTTGGATGATATTGTTCTCCTGTTCTTGTTATCAAAGAACCCCACTACTTTACTGAAAGTCAGGAATTAAACCAATGTCTTTGGATTTGTCACTCGCGATTCAAATTTAAGGTAAGTTGTATATAGCATGTCATGTGGTGACAAGCGTGAATTGAAATCATCTTTAAAATCCATTGCTTTTCAGTGTTTTTATTTTGAATAGGATTCAGTTATTTATCTTGTATCTATTTATGTTGTTATTCGGCTCAATCTTTGTTAGCACAGCATATATATATATTCCACTTTTTTACAACCTCAACTACTACACATTCTTATGATTTGCCTCGATAGATACATTTGTTTTCAACAAAATATATAAGTCAGTATGATTGCCACTACGCATCCTTTGCAACAGACTTGTGATGTTCTCTTGTTGTACGTATGCAAGGGCAGCATCATGGTTGATGAAGAATAAGTGCATTTTGCATATAATCTCAAGCAAGTATATTTATTGTATGGCCAAACATTATCATTTGCTTGTGGTATTCTTTATTCTTGCGTCTTCAGTCAGCTATCATTGCACCATATGAATGTAGTCCATCAGAAAATTATAACTGTAATTTACCTTGGAGTCATATAGACAATTAACCTTGAACTATTTTTACAATTGTTCACATGTAGTTGTGGAATGCCTGTAAAAATAGAACACTTATGAAAGTAATCTTTAACAGTGGTAAATTAAGTCATAAAAATTGTTAGAAAGTAGTATGGAACTATTTTATAATCATTATTATCATTTGAATATTTTGTTGGTTATATTTTGCAGTTATAGGTAACAACATCTAAGAATATGAAGCATACTACACTTGGACAAGAAGAACAAGTTGTTGTTGGAAACTTTAATGACAGTGATTCCTATTTTAACAGTTCAAATACGCATTTCTGTTTCATTGGGGCGTATTTCCTGAACATGTCAAGAACTAAAATGAATTAAACAACATGTGATAATACAGCAAACCATTCAAAAGAATAGTGAAAAAATAGAATATTTGGAGGAAAAGATATCCATTGTTGAAGCAGGGACAATAAAACTGTTTAGAAAGTTGATAGAGTGTGATGTATTGATAAAATGACAACAGGACAAAAGCAGAAAAAAATGCTTAAAAATCAGCAGGTTTTATATGACAATAACTGGAACCCCTAGAAGGTAGTAGGAAAGTACATATTATATGCAAAAACATAGTCCCCTTCATTGACAAGTTCTGTTTCTAAGTTATTTGTCATCCTATACCAAGACTTATAGTATAAAACTTGCTGGGTGGTCAGGTGAGGTATTTTGTTTGTAGTGTTCTCCAATTGGTTGTGAGTACTGCATCTCAGCAAGCGTGTCCATCTGCACATTCAATCAAGCCAGAAATGACACATCTTCATATTCCATATGGTCATATTGGCGAGCCTTGACAAGTATTAATTGAATTTTTGTTTTTTCTTATTTTATTTGATCCTGGATATAGCATAGTTGATCATAGACGGACTGAAGCTGCTTATTTGACATCTTGTATTGACAAATATAAACATGAAAGCACTAAAAGGATGTTTTTGTTGATTGAATAGAAAGATCGTAATGAGCCGTGGAAACCTCTAAAGGACATGTAGAAATGCTATCATGCCAATGTCATAGTATATGCAGAAACCAACAATTTATTGAATGAAGCTGGTTTTGAATTGTGGGGGCATTTACTTTGTGAAATTAGAATATGATTTTGAAGGTACTTAAATTGTTGATAAATCCATTAGAACTAGTTAAAATCAATGACAATACTTAAAAATATTTGAAAGACAGGATTGGAAGAATTTCTATTGATCTGATACCAAAGAGCTTCCAGAGAATATTCTGGAACCATTGGATAAGGACTTTATTATCAGATGTTTATTAATATCTACTATGCATACAAAAAGATGAAAAGAAAATTTAGAACAGATTTCATAGTTTAGTTAAATTACGCTCTAGTTTTAGAGAGGTATAGCAACGAATCTCTTTGGTAGAATGTTGAGAATACCAGTGCCAGACCCGTGTTTTGCCACTGGTGTCAATCAAGCAGTCTTATTCAATGCATCGGTTCCATTATCTACATTACAAAAAGAAGTCAAATAATGTTACATACCATTTGTGTGTCAAGGGTGTGCACTGGATAAATTGTGGGTTTCTTATTGAAAATCAACAGAGAATCCAGCTGATATAATGGCTTCTCCTTGTAATGGAAGAGAAGATAGAAAGCAAGAAGTACAAAATGTTGTACAATTTACATGATTGAATTGAAAGGAGATTACGTCATTATTGATTGAACTCCTTGGATAAGGGAGATTAAGTTTCGATTATGTGTAATTGAATCCTGAACTTCCAGGATATGCATATATATATATATTTATTTGGTGATGCTCTTAAAATGTGAGAGCAAATGAGAATAATAATGACACACGTATGCCACTTGAGGGGGGTGTTTTCATTATCACAGGTAAGAATGCATTTTACATAGTTCTAAGATATTTTGTGAAAGAGGATTCTTACCCTGCCGTCTAAGATATGATGATGATGATGTGTGTGTGTATGTGTGTGTGTATGTGTGTGTGTATGTGCGTGTGTAGTGTGTGTGTATGTGCGTGTGTAGTGTGTTCTATATTTTATGTGACGTGGTCGGCAATGCGCAGCGGCAGTCCCTGTACTTTCGCAATCTATTAGATAAATACAGTCATCTGTATCCATATGTGAGTAGGGGTCATTAGCCCATAAATACTAGGAGATGGAATCATGTATATATCCCAGGCTGCTACCCTGCAGGACAGGAGTAGACAAATAACCATAAGTACAATTTCAACTTTGAAGGATTCGAATCCACGAAAGTTTCAACCTTACTCAAGCTCCCAATCCACTAAAGCTGTTGAGAGCTTTTGTCTAAGAGCTGTGGTATATCTGGTCCATATTCAAGTCACTACATCATGTTTACATAAGTCCAAAGACCAGCACGACAATGAATGAAGTTTTCTGAGAAATTTACACATATGGACTTGCAGGCTGCTCATAGTGAAATAAATTTTATGAGAATACCTTAGAAAAAAAACAACCCTTCAACGTTCCCCAAAAATTCCGCTCATATTTACCCACCATTAAATTGTCAACTTGTTTTCTGCTTTAATGTCATCGACCTCTTCGTATTACGCGTACATATCAAAATCCTACAGATATTTCATCAGTCATCCAAAAATGTATCATCAGTCCTGTTACACCATTATTATAGAACTTAATCCTCTAGTGTCTATTGAAGTTCTTCGAAGAGCTTATGATTCTATTAGAATAAAACAAAAGGAGAAATAGAGTAAATAAACTACCTTTGTAGGCTCCGTTCAAGTTTCATGAAGAAGAAAAAGGCAGTTGTGCATATGTGACATACGTAACTTCCAATTGATTATCACTGTACTTATTTTGTTAACCATATCATGGTGTTTTCCAGATGACTTGTGGAAACTCCATACTCTGAAATTTGTTCTTTTCTTTATTGTAGACCAGTTGCAACATAAATAGCCACCCAGGAGCACTGGGCACAAATAAATCCTATCTCTCTTGTTTGATCTTATATGTGTGTCAAGTTTGACTTTTAGACGTTTCCGTTGCAAGTAAAAATTGTCACAAAGGGTGTCTACTATGTTAGCACTAGCTACAAAGATGTGCATTCTTCAGTGGAGTCTACCTTTGATCATTTCCATCGCTATCCCCGAGAAAGGATGTCCTTCAGATTTTATTGTGTTGGTTCTTGTACCGAGAATACATGACAGTTGGGTATGTCCAAGTTCATCATCATCTTGGATTTTTTAATTTTTTTTGTAATGGATGGTTCTTTTTGTATTTCGGTTCGTCTTCTACTACTACTAGAGAACTATCATTCAATTTGTTCATGTAGTTTATAGAGTCGAGGTCCCAGGAACAGGACAAGTTGACGGAACATCTAAATCATGTTAACCACCCCTCATCGAGACCATACGTTTTTGCTGAGAAGAACGTTGTATGATGTCATGCGTAAGAGAAGATGATAGATTTGTATATTTAATTATTAGTGATAGATCGATAATGCTTATAATTTATCTTATCTTGCGAATTAAACAAAAAAATGTTAGTGTACGCACGTATAATATACTAAAGCTTATTCCCTGCGGGCCATAATTTTAAGATCAATGTTCATTATTTTGCTTCGGAAGTAAACCGATATATATCAACGTAGATTTTTTCATGTATATGCGAGTTACGAGGTATGTTTTGGTATCTTGAGTACACAAAAACAAACTGTATATTTACCATCGACAACGAAAAGTCCCATAGCAGCTTGAAGATGGACGAAAGTACAATGGAGGAAGTCAAGTACAGTTTACCAAAAGACTCTCAATCATTCACAAGCAACAATTGTAACGCAAATTTTCAAAAAGAACAAAATTCTGACCTTAATGCCCAAGAAAGCATGCAATATGAAAAAAAGAAATTGACACAATTTACCAAGGATGAAACTTTATCATATGAGCAACAAAATGCGTATACATTATCAGAAATATCCAGCACCAATCAAAATCACAAGCGAAGGAGACTTTCAGAAACTTTTGAAGAAACGAATAATTCACATATTGTTGATTCTTCTTCATCATCTTTAATATATGACGCACAGCAATCATCAATAGCTCTCCATAAGGATCCCCCAAAAGTTGTGGAATCGTCTTCTTCTCCTAGTATGAATTCTCCTCAAATTGCAGAATGCACTAGCAAATCCCAATTCTCTGATTCAGGTGAAGATCAAAATAGCAGATTATCTCCTCAACCGTCTAAAGAAGCAACACCGTCTATTACAGTCCAAATTAGCGAAACTAAGAACCATGAAAAAAAGAAACGGCGTTTTTCACCCGCTGGAAAATTAATTTGTGATGAAGATTTAGATGATAAGGTGCTTTCGCTGGGAAATAAGAATAAAGATGAAGAACCAGTGATACTGAGTGGATCTTTACCAGTTAATGCTCCGGAAATCAACAACGATACGAAAGAATCTACCTCCAAAGAAAAAGTTGAAAAAGCAGAAGTCAAAAAAGAAGAATCAACCAGATCAAAGAGACCAAACCGTGGAAGATGGAGAGGTAAGCTTAACTTATTGACTACTATCATTTTGATGAAGTTTGTATAGATATAGGCTATCAGAAAATTACCCAGCGATTTGTCTCTGCCCACGATGTACACGCATTCTTTTTGTGTCTTACCTGGTACTAATTACAATTTTTTGCGTTTGATTTAATGAAAGCTCATCAAATGGCTGAAGACTACATTACATTAGCAGGGAATATAATGTATCCAAACATTCAATTTTCGGGTTTTGGATATCATCCCCTACAAAATCAGTATCCACTTGAACACCCCACCACTCTTGGACTCCTTACACATCCAATTCGTCGACCCACAGTTATAGAAACATGGAGTCCATATGAAATAGCAATGTTCGAGGCAGCTTTATGTATACACGGGAAACAATTTCATACCGTTCAAAAAATTGTCGGTAGTAAGAATACAAAAGAAATAATTGCATTTTATTATATATGGAAAAAGACAAGCCATTACAAAAAGTGGAAGAGTCAACATAATTTAGATAGAGAGAGTTCAGATGAAGAAAGTGATGATGAGGTACCAGCTAAGGCTACACTCGGAAGGCCGTCCGGAAGAGGATCTGGTCTTGGTAGAGGGGCTGGTAGAGGTTCTGGTAGAGGTCCTGGAAGAGGGCGCGGAAAGAACAAGTGAAACCTATAGATGTCGTGTGATGACAGCTTCAATTTTTTTATGATTGAACATATTCATATTTTATCTGTTGGAGATCAAAATATACCTTTTATACATTTTTAATGAGTTGATCTTCCAAATTAAATTAATAAATAAATTTCTCTGTTTGAGATGAAGGGAAAATATCTTCAAAGTCTCCAACGTCGATGAAACAAGCATTGTTTTAATATAAGAACATGCTCTTTCTCTTTATGTTTTTCTAAGCAACATTGTTTTGTGATAAAACAAACATGCAAGTCATTCCTTCCTGTTTTAATTACATGATTGGAACATAGGGGTTATTATAATCAATATTTTTAATTTTTATAGAAAGATAATTGTTTGTATTCGGATTTAACATTTTCACGAGAACGTCGAATTTGGCTCAGAAGAAATTATCTGCCGGCGGTTTTCTTGAAAACAGCAGCAGTTTCTCATTTTTTCTCATTAAAAATGTTTGCCATTTTTACGTATGTAGAAAAATAATCTGACGTTGTCAACTAAAAATAGAACTATGATGTGGGGAAAAAGCGTTCTTCAATTTGAAGTATGTTTTCTCTTCCTGCTGTCATTCTTTTGATTGGTTTCCGTCGTTTTGAATAACCAAAGTGGGCAATAATTGAAATAAGCAAGTAGACTCTCCAAGTTTTAGTTCTATAATGCAAGGTATCACTACAAATCTTTTATTACTCTTTTTTCTGACATCATGCACTAGTGCATTTATCACCAGACAGTTCAATAGTCAAGCCAATAAATTGGCAAAACGATCACTAGTACCTAACATAAGAGCAAACCATAACCACGATCATCTCTCAAATAGTTTTGACAGTTCTCATAAAGCAAGAAAGCTTAAAATATATTCGGAAACATCCACATCATTGCAATTGACGTCAGTTCTTTTTGATGGTATAAGTACCTTCTTTCAAGTAGCTCCTTATCCAGCAGCATTTTTGACATGCGGCTTCAAGGCATCTGCAGCAGACTTTATTGCTCAGAAAAATATTCCATCTACGCAAAACTCCGAGGAGAGAAATGGAGATATTGATGAGGAGAACGATTTTAACTTTCAAAGAAATCTTGCCTTCATAGTGTATGGTGGGATGTATCAGGGTTGTGTTCAAGAATTCTTATACAATCACTTATTTCCAGTTTGGTTTGGGACAGGAAAAGGGGTTTTGATTGTCTTGACAAAGGTTTTTTTCGACTTACTTGTAATAACACCTCTTCTTTGTCTTCCGATTGCTTACCTAGTAAAAGCCTTCGTATTTCAAAGCTCGTTTCAGACAGGGATCAATCGTTATATTGACGATGTAAAAAATCATGGGTTACTGAAAAAGTACTGGAGTTTGTGGTTTCCTGTCCAGTGTTTAACTTTCAGTGTTGTACCTGATCACTTTAGGATTGTATTCATTGCATGCGTCAGTTTCTTTTGGCTTATTATATTATCTGGAATTACATCACGTACACGAAGTGAAGATAAAGTTGATACAGCAAGTGGAAAAACTCAACTATTGATGGAAGAAAATGACGACATCATCACTGAAGAGGATGATGAGTGCTTATTGATTGACGGTATCACCTGTAATATTGATGGATGATTTACTCTCCCGTATTTCTTTAAAATAACTTATGAATTATCGTAATATAAATTGATTTCATTCGACGATGATCGTTTAATATCAACTAGATCTTTGCGAGAGGTTATTCGTTAAGTGAAAGGAGACACGAGAGGATGAATAATAGACAGTGACCGAAGAACTATATAGGGACATCACTTATTTATGAATCCATTTTTTTCTTGTTTTATAATCGTTTCTAATCTTCTCTTCTCTTGATCCATCATCATATCTGAGGCTTTCTTCATGTCTGTCTCAGCTTGAGCAAGTCCAGTTTGTAATTTGTGTATATTTCTTTCCACCTTGACTCCCGATGATATACATTAGAATGCCTTTATAATTAAAAATTGTTTCAACTACACCACATAAAGAAACAGCAATCAATGAAACATACATAACTCACTTCATCAAAATCATTTTGGAGCACTTTCATTGTATGTGAAATTCCGGACCTTAATTGATATAATTCTCGTAAGCAATTGTCACCTTTCTCTCGCAGACATATGATTTTCTCATAAAGTAATTCTGCTGTTTTGGCTTCTAGATGCCGAAAGGCTGATGCATTTTGAATGTCTGTACTTGTAAGTGTTTTCTGTTTTCTGGT
>Ga0209092_10002184_pt1 | contig 18193 bp, 4 predicted proteins | sample FraStrMetagenome_FD_187446 | JGI IMG/M metagenome (GOLD analysis project Ga0209092, IMG submission 187446) | Marine eukaryotic phytoplankton communities from Arctic Ocean - Fram Strait ARC3M Metagenome (SPAdes) (version 2) | ecosystem: Environmental > Aquatic > Marine > Oceanic | place: Fram...
TGCAAAAGAAAGGAAAATAGAGACACTATCGAAAACTCGATAAGAGAATTGCAACACTAAGGGATACTAAAACGGATATCAGCTACAACCAAACGAAGTATAGGAGAAGAGCGGCAAATTTGATAGGAAGATATAGAAAACGAATGTTGACTTTACCGATGCGCGGTTAATTGAAGAAGGGTAAGTATGAAGAGAAGTTGAAGACGTAGATAATGAAGGAAAATAAGAGATCCAAAGACTGAACTCACGAGCAGGAGAGGGGCTACTGATGAGCGCGAATACGATTAATGCTGCTACCAATATCCTTGGAGACTTTTTTTTATTTTTTTATCAGTTTCGGCAATTATATTTTTCGGAGTAAAAAAGAATGTGGTGCTTATCCCTCAGAGTTTCTACGCAAGTATTAACGACCTGAACGCATAGTCAGTCATCACGTATATTCTTTTAGCGGGCCGTGCACGATTCTTGGCCACAGAGCAAATTTATCTTACCACGTTAAACTAAACATTACAACTACTACTACTACTTCATTATCAAAACAATTTTATTCAACAGAAAAGTGGGGGTTAATGTGAAGACTCATCACCATGTGTTTCGATATAGATATCCAAGAATAAATTAATGACTTCGTAAAAGATTCGAAAATTCTCGTAGACATTTATTGTGATCTAGCGATCGATACATCGAAATGGATCTTTGGTGAAATGATTAGGTTGATTACCTTATGACTATAAATACCATACATTCGTGTGTACAGAAAATGGATTTTGTAATACAAAACCTATTTGGATTTTTCTCGAAGAAGAAAGTGGATCAAAATGAAAGAATTTGATGGATGTATTTAACATTAGAAATGACACCTGGAAATGCACAGAAATAGTTAAGCCCACAGAAACAAAAAACAAAGAATTTGATACATCCATTACATTAGGGCCATATAATCTGCAATCATTCTTTTATTCTGAAGACCAGATCTCTGTTTATCTGCACATTCTCTATTTTTAAATCGTTCATCATGGGCCAAGATGCTTCCAGTTCGAACGAGCTTCAATCGCCTCTACTTGACGAAAATTTAGACTCGAACGGTGATCATGTGGCCGTAGATCTTACTACGAACACCGCTGAGGTATCTCCGCATCTGTTACTACCAACAAAAGGATTTACTCCCTTTATTGCAGTGTGTTTCACTGTGAATTTTATGGTAGGTACAGGCTTTCTGACACTCCCATGGGCCTTTGTTCAAGGAGGAATTATTTTATCATCTATTTTGATTATAGTTTCCTCCATTTTTTCCGACTATATCAAAGACTTTGTGTTGGAAAGTATGGCGCGAGCTGAAGCCATTGTGCCTTATCATAATGCATGTGAAGATCCTAAAAAGGATGACGACTTGGAAGCTGAGAATGATGGTCTTCTTATGGTGAAAGAGCGAAAGTTTGAGTTGTCGGACTTAACTCGAGTTTTTCTTGGTGAACGTATTAGTATTGCATACGTCACAATGTTGACTTTCAGTTTATTCATGACTTTGTGGGTCTACACTGTTGTTTTTGACGCTGTATTCATAAACGTTGTTCCAATTAGTGACAACAAAGATATAAACGCAGCTATATTCACGATTTTATATGGTTGTATAGTGGTTCCTATAACATGTCTAGAATTGAAAGAGCAAGTTTCGATTCAAGTGACGCTTGCAATGTGTCGTGTTCTCATGTTCACATTTATGGTTACGACTTCCTTTTTCTTCCCAGAGGAATTTAGAAACATAGATCAAGTCAATAACTTTATTGCTCCGCCAATGTATAATTTACTTGGAGTGAGCCGAAGCCTTCCCATTATTCTCTTTGCACTTCAGTTTCAAACAACTGTACCAGGTATATCCAAAGCAGTAGCGGATAAGCGTCAACTCAGTGGTATTTTTCGATTCACTTTTTTCTTGTGTGCTGTTTCATATACCCTAGTTGGAGTAACAGTAGGGTTAGCTGCAGGTGAAGGTGTAGCACAGAGTGCAAACGTAATGTGGAAGAATTTTCGAGGAGGGACTGGAGAATTGACAGAAACAGGGGAATACATTAATGTTGCCTTATGGGCAAAGGCTATTTCATACTTCGTTGTCATGTTTCCTGCTATTGATGTTATATCAGCTTTCCCCTTGAATGGAATTGTTATGACCAGTAACGTGCTGGACGTAGTATATAGAAATAGTCCCGAAAAAAAAGTAAGTTCTTCTAGAATTAGTTGTTTTTCCTAGTGATGAAATATATTCTTACAACAACAAAATTTTCTCTTCTTTCTCTTTCAGTTTGAAAGAAAAAGGGTTGTTATTTATCGTTTACTTTGCAGTGTTCCTCCTGTTTTATGTGCTATATTCATTAGAAACTTAGGAGTCGTCACCGATTACGCTGGGATTATATTCTTCGTACTCACATTTTGTTTTCCAGCTTTGTTTTTCATGAAAAGTAAAGGGGAGGGAGGCACTTCAAAGGAAACTTACTATCGAACATGGGGAACCAACATTTCATTCGCAATATTTACAAATATTATTGGGACCCTTTGCTTCTTTTTTTTGTCGATCGGGTTGACGGCTCGTTTAATTGTAGGAGAACCGCCATGAACACATATAACATTAAAAAAACAAAGTTTCTTGGAATAAATTGTTGTGTGCTAAATTACTTCATCATTCATCTTTCGTTTTTAAGTAGTTTTTTTTTTTTTCAACCTGCTGTGACAAGTATAGTAAACGACTTTATTCACAATAATAAAGAAAAATATTTTCAATGGAAAAAAATCCCAGCTAACTCCTTGAGAAATGAGTGCTACACTTGAACTTAGTGGATTTGTTTGCAGCAGAATTCAAATACAATTTGATCTTGGTGTTTTTTAATAAATTTGTGGTGACAGCAAGGAACATTTGATAATGTTGGGAATGAAATTAATTTCTGTACGGAGTTATAGTGCTATGTAATTATACTAAATTATATATATGACCAATCTTATTCATACACTTATGAGAGAGATCAAAAGGCACACTTTTATACAGCAAAACATAAAATTCGAATTCAGCTCGATTTTGAAAGATTTCACTGATTAAGTTAAAATATCAAGGATCTCTGTCAATATAAATGAAAAATGACTGATACCAACTCAAGGAGGCCATTACCTTCTCGAAGAAGAAATGCAGCTCCATCTCCAGAGACTGAAAATAACGAAAAATCTACAATGCAAGGAGGTAAAACTAGCTTCACAAAACCAACTAAATTAATCGAACCCACTTTACCTGAGCAAGATAATGATGGTATGGATCAGACTTCAAACGCTCTCCCTCGAAATGAAGATATATTCGAACACGGTAGACTTGAAGATAATAACAAACGGAAACGAAGTAGGCGACGGTCTTTCTCAGAAGAAGGAAGGGTAAGAAAAAGCAGAAAACTAAGTAAAAAAAGAGCTGAATCTGAAGAAGATAATGTTCATAAAAATAGCCTTATGAATGACAGTCTTGGATCAGAGCTGCTCCCATATGATAGAAACTATGATCAATCTACTATGATTTCAGAGAAAGATGGTCGGGATGAAATTGGTAACGCTTCAGATACTGACGTATCCTTTCATTTGCAATCAAGCAAAAGAGGGTTGCTTGCAATCTTGCCATCGAGTAGTACAGAAATTGCTGTGAGAGTAAGGCTATCATTGGAGGCGGGTGGAGTCTTAGAATCTCCTTCAACATCGACAAGTAAAACTTCAAGGTCTTCAAATCCAAAGTCTATACCCGAACCAAGAGTTCAACCTGTTCGTAGATCTAGAGCTCCTCCTGACATGTTGGATACCTCCCCAATACTTTTTCAACCATATTCAGGATTCATCAATAAGCAGAAAAAAAGCCAAAAATCACAAGACATAACTGAAGGTGAAAAGAAAATAAATGAAAAATCTAATGGCACTAGTCGTGCTCGTGCAGGAAAGGTGGATGAGGATGAAACTAAAGAGTCTATTGAAAAAGTACTTGTTCCTGAAGTTAGGCGTAGCAGAAGAAGAAATACCCCCACAGATCTAACTACTTACATAGGAGATGATGGCAACTTATTCTTTTGCAATTACTGCAAAGAAGTCGGTGAAGTTGTATGTTGCGATGGATGCCCTAGAGTTTTCCATCCCACTTGCATTCCTAAAGGTATATCAAGAACTTCTTTAGACAATGACGATGATCCGTGGTATTGTCCCTTTTGTCACGAACAAGAAGCAAAAAAACACACTAAAACAACAAAGAATACTGTTAAAATTAACAAGCATGTGGATAGAATGCCAATTAATGAAGAATCTATTGATATTGAACCTAGAGAAGTTCCTCCAATTCAAACAAGAAAAAAAAGGGACAGAAGGCTAGATCAAATTGATGCTAATAAAAAGTGCGGAGAAAAACGATTAGAACTAGAAAACACGCCTTCAGGTTGCATAGACTCTAATGATAAAAATGCTATCGAAATTGAAATAAAAGAAGAAAAGAGTACTGCAGACAAGCCCAAAACCAAAAATGCTGGTGCAAAGGTATCTAAAGGAGATAAGAAAGGAAAAGTTCGCAAACTACTGAGCAGAAATCATCCGTCATTACCCATACCAAACGATGAAAAAGGCAGCAAGACGGAGAAGTATGAAGACAAAGTATCTTCCACTACGAATAGAAAGCGAAAAACCGAAAAGGAGGAATCAATCAAAAATATAGAAAAAAAACAAACTTCGAAAAAAACTAAACTTACCCATGTAAACAATAAAAAAATAAATAAAGAGAAACCAATAAAGAAATCGGACTTGAGTCCAAAAAAAGAGAGAAGAAGAGAGAAGAGAATCCCAACTACAATAGTTGCTCCTAAAATTCCAAGATCTCCAATGTACCGTCCAAAAAAGGCAAGGCGACCAGTCACATTGACACCAGCTTTTTTTTTCTTTCTTTCCGACGTAAGACACAAGATTGAGAAACATTTACTTCGTAGAATTTCCAAGTTTAAATCCCTTTCAAAGTCTCTAGAACGGAATCATATAATAGCCAAAGAGGGTGCACTATGGTGGGAAAAGCTTGACAGAAAAGAGAAACAAAATTGGGCAAATCGTGCGGTAAAAGATTTTGAGGAAAGAGTTATTGAATGGAAAGAAGATACTATTGTTCAACAAATGAAAGCACAAGGTAGCATAGATTCAGACATCGATGTCGATGAGGACCGTCTCAACTACACGAGTAGGGGTGAAAAATCAAATGAGTCATCAAGAATGCACAAGAACGACTTATTAGTGAAATCTGCTATCATACCTTCCGATGAGAAACCTTTATCGACATCAACACATTTTGCTAATACTACATTATTGAATCTTTTGCAAGATTTGCGTTTTCATCCATTGTCCATGATACATCCATCCCGACAACGTTGTGACATTGAATCCATCGACTATTCTAATACAACAGTTCCTCAATTCGAAGTTAAGGGTCCAATTAAAGTACACATTGGTGATGAATGCATGGGATGTGCCAGAGGATGGTGCCACTACTGTCCTATTTTAAAGTGCCAACTTCCAGCTGTGGAGCTTCGATCAAAACTGCAGCCTGCATTAAGCTCTCTCACATGCACAAGAGTCGGGGTTGATGTACATACTGATCACCCAGTTTATGAATCTGATGAAGTAGAAATGGAAGGCCATCAATCAGATTTGAACCTAACTTTAACGAAGCCAAAGACTCGAATAGATCATATTTCAAGATTTGTGGAGGCTGTTTCTGCAATAAATTTATCTTCGACAACAACTCGTTTAAAAGGTATGGTACCAGGGGAACGAAGTAGTACCAATAATGTCGATGACGATCATAATACTTTATTCGTGTGTGGGGGTTGTGGTGTTACAATCTCTTCGAATCTTGGTTGTATTAGTTGCCGTAGATTGCTTCTAAAGAAAGAGATGTCTATACTTCAATCCTCAGTTGGGAAAGGAGATAGATTTTTGAAATTGCAAAGTGTAATGCTTGGCAGATCTGTATCAAGAGGTAGTAACTTTTCAATTCAACGGGAGGGAGATAAACGCATTGCTACAGCACTTACTACTCCAAATTGGAAGCCTCATGCCATAATGCCAAATTGTAAACCCGAACCTTTGCCAAGGTCATGTAAAAAGATAAATGATAAAAATACAAAAAAGGATATTAAAGAATCAGTGGTTCAAAGTGAAACAGACTTGAATTCTCCAATCAATCTAAGTGTTGAAAGAAAAAGGCCAAGAGTTACCATATTGGATCGTTCGTCGTCTTTGGGAAGTGATAGTTTCACCAAAGATAAATTACCAGCACGAAGAACTTCCCGAAGACATACATCAAATTTCAATAACGGAAATATGAGAATATCATCTGAAGGCATTGGTTCACATAACCAAAAGAATATTCCAGATGTACAAGAACTTGCTCAAGCTCACAAAGTTGAAGCTACTCATCTGAATAGAAAATGCCTTTCATTTGCGATAGCTGGTAGTCTTCTTGGACTAATGCGAAGAGATCATCTTCGACTTTTTGCGGAGCCAGTCCCATCATCAGTTGAAGATTACCATAAAATTGTGTCCTATCCAATGGATTTTAAGACGATGCGACAAAAAACTCTAAATGGGGAATATTCCTCATTTGGTGCTTTTGCTCTTGACGTTAAGCAACTATGTAATAATGCTCTAGCATTTAATCCTCCAGGTAGTATCTATTCCGATACCGCGCAGGAAATTTCATCTTTGTTCGAAACCGTGCATAGGAGAGCGAGTGAATGGTTGCTAGCAATTAAGAATGCACATGCGTCGTCGTTTACCAAAGTGAGATGGGGTGCTGCAGCAGGAGGCTTCGAGGAGCAAGAGAAAGATTCAAAAACAAGTATGAACGGAAAAGAAAGTCATTATCCATATAAAGATTTAAGAAAGTCTTGGCCAGATGGGGTGCAAGTTCTAGAGAATGGATCAGTTTTTCTTTCTCAAATTAATGCTGATTTCATGCGAACTAAGGAAAATGAAGGTGCGTACTATGGTGCTCTTGCTTTACGTCGAGTTGCCATTGCTGCGGCAATCTGTGATGGATCATTGGAATATTTGAGTGAAACAGATAGATCATGCATTTCAAGAAGTGCAGAACAGGACGAAGATCTTCGTAAAAGGATTGATTCAGAAGTATCGAAATTAGTCGATCCTTTGACACTATTACGAGAACCAAGCTGGAAAGAAAAGAAGATGCAGCTCCTACTAAGATATGTACAGAAACGTAAAGTAGAGTGCTATCTCGCTAGTGAGAGTGGTTGTGCAAGATGTGATGGTGCCTCACTTGAAGAAAAAGCAAAGCTTGTTGTAAAGGCGGAAGCTCGAAGGCTCAATAAGAAAGTTAAGAAATCCAGAAAGAAAAATTCCCTCATCATCCCAGGTAACATGACAAGAAACTCAAGAATAGTAACATCGAGACTCAAACTATGTTCTGGACTTGGTAGTAGAAACAATTTGGAGAAATCATCGGATAAAGTAAAAAATTCGAACATTGAATCAAGCAAGGAAGAAGTAGCAGTTCCCACATTGAATGGAGTCAGTATTGACGGAAGTCAAATTCATGGATGGGGTCTATTTGCGGATCACTCATTCAAAAGCGGTGAAATCGTTGCAGAATACGTTGGAGAGTACGTCCGGAATCCGATTGCTGACAAACGAGAAAAAATGTATCAAGACAGACGCATTCAAGATTATCAGTTCCGAGTCGCCGATAATTTAGTAATTGATGCAACTCTAAATGGAGGATATGCTAGATATATTAATCATAATTGCAATCCAAATTGCATAGCAAAAATTGTAGAAGGAGATGCTCCAAATGAACATCTTAAAAGAGTCATGATAATCAGTCAAAGAGACATAGTGGCAGGAGAAGAAATAACCTATGATTATCAGTTCCCTCTTGAACTTAATCTGAGTGAAAGAATCCCTTGCAATTGTGGTTCAGACGATTGCAGAAGTTTCATGAATTGGGATTTACCTGAAAAAGGTAAAAAAGTAACACAAAAATAAATAGTGCTAAATATCATTAAAAGACTATTGTAAAAAGAAACTTCACGAAGAATTTTGGTAGACGTAGTAATTGATTACAGTTCAATCTTTCCATAGATGATGAATATCACCAACACATAAATCACAAACCCAGTCAAAGTCCGGAAATTTTTCCAGGGGTGGTTTGCAGCACTCTACATGTTGTACGTTTCTACAAAACTCGCAGCACATTAGGTCTCCTCCCATATCACAGATACAACATTCATCATTTGATTCACCAGCATACCGTTCTAATCCAAATGTATCAGCCCAACAAAGAACGTATTTCATTCTAGTTTCTACATTCATTTTTGATAAATTTTCAAGAGAGACATATTCTGAGTATTTAGGCTTTCCTTCTATTACTTTTCCCACGCATTTGGTAGATGAGTTTGATTTTGAAAGCCTGTCAGAATCTTGTTCATATTCTTTTAAAGCAGAATCTAAAACGTTTATTCGAAGTGCAAGGAGGGACAGCGTTGGAGTACTTATGGAGCCAAGGGCACTATCCCATCCACTTCGTACAGCTCTCCACCATCTGGGTAATTTTGTTGCTCTGGTACCATTTATCAATACTATAAGTGCTTGCATCATCATTCTTCCGTTACACGACTTTCTAACGAAACTAATCCATTGCTCTAAACTAGATCTGTTCCATAAAGAATATAGGCATTTATCCTCGCTCTTGGCTTTCTGTAACGCTGAAGGTATTCTGACTGCTAAATTTAGTAATAACAAACGGTATGCATCAAGATACCCTCGAACTGGATATAAAGATGTAATAGCAGCACTTATAATATCTGTGAAAAGATTTTCGGAATTCGAATTCTTTTGGCACTTTGCTACGTCTTCTTGTAATCTATCGGTCAAGATACGCGGAAAATTAGTGTGGCCCTTCATACTTAAAGGAGTTGGAGCGTCTCTGATATTTAAATTTGAGCTATCTTGTTGGGAAGCAACTGCTTCTTCGTCTATTAGATACTTCTGGTATTCGTTCTTTGACACGATCTCAGGGATGGGAAAGGTTCCATCAATTTTGAAGAAAAGATTTGATATTGAACCTAATTTTTCAAGATGGAATTTACCATTTAAGTTGACTGAAAATAAACGACTTATTCTAGACCAAAGACGGCAAAATGATCTAGTTTCAGAGTCACTAAGAAGCTTCGAATGCCTCATTTTGCTGAAGTATGCCGAGCCATGAGAATCATCTAGATTTGACATAAATTTTGCCAAAAACATGACACGTTCTTCTGCTCTAGATTGAGAGCAGTTTGACAAATTCTTTACATCAACATTTTTTTCCTTTAAATGAAATGCTTTTGTCAAGCTGAATAAACCTGTACTCCTCGCGCAACAAGCGCTTGTAAGATCTGCACATAATGACTGAATCATAGCCCCTTCAGGTATTCTAAGCCATTTATCATTATCTGGTTGCGCAGAAATTTCATGTAAGGAAGTGCCTTGTGCTCCATAAGAATGATAGCTACTGATATGGTCTAAGTATTCTGCGATTGTTGAAAACGATAAAATTGTGCGACATGTTTTGGCTGTGTCACTATCCTTTAGATGTTCACTGCATCCCCAATCACAACAAAATCTGCCTTGTGCACAGGGACGTAAACTTGACCTGGTGTTTTCACGATTATTTGTTCGAATAAGTAATTTAAGCTTTTTTTGTGACTCATTTAAACTAGCCATGCGTATGGGATTGTCTGTATTATAGAAGTGTTGTGGTACCCTTATAAAGAGCGATCTCGGATCATGTGAGAACCAACAGATCGATCTCCCATCAGGAAAACACCCCAAAGGAGTAGCTGAATTGGATCGATGGCAGAGCCGATCTAAAAAAGAAAGAGTAAGCCCTTTATCGTGATTGTCTATTTCTCTATTTATTCCATCATCTTTTCTATTAGACGCCCCTTTGGTTGACTTATTTATCCGAGATTCGATGCTTCTCTTGTCTAAAATAATATTATTGGGTTGTTTATGTTTTTCAATGGGCATTTTGTTAGATTTCTCAAAACCCAGACCATCACGATTTTCATTCAGGTTTACGGTGACGGAATCACGAGATATTTCTTTACTCATTGGATAAAAACGTTTGTTGTTATGAAAAACAACATTTTCTTCATTATATTTCTCTTCCTCGGATGACTGTAAATTTTCTTTGCTTTCAATCAGGAAATTTAATTGTGAAATGCTTGCAGCAGGATCCTTCTTTTTTGAATTATCATTATCTTGGCTGATACTTTGTTCGTTCATGTTATTCTTATCTTCAATTAAAGTCCTCTGTGAGCCTCCTCTGCCTGCGCACAAGCCATTTCTAGATAATTCACTTTTTGAATCCTCTTTTAAATGGTTAAAATTCTTCTCAATGTCATGTATTTCGCTATCAATGACAATTTTTTGTGCTCCTTCCAAATCCTCATTTTGAGCTTGCGCTAGTGTGGAAAATCTATTCTGTTCATTTGCTTGGTTTATTGTTGAAGAATGAAGATCTTTGTTGTCCTGTATCAAGGAATTGATGTATGAGACACTTACTCTGCTTTCTTCATTTATCATTTTTGTTTTGTTGAGGCTAACAATCTTTTCTTCATTATATTGAGGACGTGCTCCTGGATCCTTATTTTGAGGTTTTCCAATCAAAGTCAAGTGATTATTTTTTTCCACTTCTTTTGGTGATGATGACTGAATTTTCTGGATCAATGTATTGTCATATGAAAAATAGCTTTTAGGTTCGTTCTTATTCTTGCCTTCATCATCATCTTTAGTTACGATTTTGTTGGGTATCGATTCTTTCACTTGGACTATATTTTCTGATTGGGGGCTCTTCTTTTCAAGAATCAATGAATTCATGTATGACACATGCTGATGAGCTTTATCTTTTATACCTTGCCCATTGACATTCAATCCTTTTTCCTGGTCTCCAACACATTCTTTTTGACATTTTGCAGCAGATTTTGACCTTATCTCCTCTTCCATCCTTATTGATGCCTTTGGTTGAACCTTTTGCTTGTTTACAATCAATGATCTCATATAAGAAGCGGGAAGTGCGTAAGCCTCAACTCTTTCAGACTCATTAAGCTTCGGTCTTTTCCTTAAAATCTGGTATTCTTGTGAAGTACAGCTGACGGTGTAAAGAAGATTGGATGCAATCGGTTGATCTACGTAAGTTGAAAGATAGCCGACATTTGAAACATGACAAACTCTTACGATCGCTTGATCTGGGCTAGGTGATGGGACAGGTTTCAAGACAACACCAATCAATTTAGCCTCTCCACTTTCAACACTGTTTACTGTGGTAATGCATTGGCTAAAAACAGGCAGTTTCGCCCAAATAGCACTTGAAATATTGGTAAGAGGCAAAGGAAATATGGAACTTCTATTACTACTATCTTGTTGTACTTTATGTGATTTATCATTGCCTCCTCCTCGAATTCTTTGAGGATTATCATACGTTGACCCGTTCAAGTTTTGCACTTCGTTACTTGAATCAATGAGATCTATTACTTCATATTCCGTATCGCTGCGTTGATGATTTATTTCCACATTAGTTTCCCTTTCCTGCTTTCCAATAATAAACGAAACAGTTGAGACACGTGAATTAGCAATAAAGTTCCCAGAAATTAGTGCTTGAGTATGGGGTACATTTCTGTGAACGTCTCTTCGCATAGAATTTTCAAGAATTCTATCTAAAGGTAGGATTTTTGTTGGTTTACGATAGGAATACTGTAAAAAGTACCAAATTTGGTGAGAATCTTTTAAAAATTAAGAAATGCTTCTGAAAATTGCAACTTACTTTATCCTCTTGAAATATGACTGGTCCAGTTTCAGTTAAACTTCTTTTATAATCTTCTGCAATAATTGCTTGCCAGTCATTTTCATGTAACTTGGGTATTGAATAAAAATGTGATCGCATCTGAGGCTGAATGAATGTTTTATATTCACTTTGAATAAGATCAAATGAGTATCGTGGATAAAGCAATCTGAAGCCTTTAAAAAAAAAACGAAACAACCCTGTAAATGAGACTCCTGGGTGGAAAACGCAAGATGATGAAGGGATTTCTAAACTCACCAAGTTTGGGTTGATCAGAGCAAATTGCCTGCACTAACGTAATAGTTTCTGCACATGTTAGCCTAATGAGCGATGAATATTGAAGATTAGATGATTAATGAAGTAAATAATCCAGGAACCCAATAAAAAAATTCAACAACTCACATAGATCTTGGAAAGCCCGATGCGTAAAGTAGTTCAAAAGTAAAGATTGGCCGGGTATTCATGTTTGTGTTAGAGTGCACTTCACGATTACGTGTTTTAATATGATTCGGTTGGGATGAAAGATAATTTGTTGGTGCCTGAACATGGTCTGGTTGAGCTTGCATTTGTGCTCCATTGTAATGTGTGCTTAGTTGGATTCGATTTGGTTGTGCTTGCATGTGCTGTGGTCGAGCTTGTATTTGATTTGGTTGTGCTTGTATTTGTGATCGCATGTGCTGCGGTCGAGCTTGTATTTGATTTGGTTGTGCCTGTATTTGTGGTTGCATGTGCTGTGGTCGAGCTTGTACTTGATTTGGTTGTGCTTGTATTTGTGATCTCATGTGTTGCGGTCGAGCTTGTATTTGATTTGGCTGTGCTTGCATTTTTGCCTGCATGTGTTGCGGGGGAGCTTGCATTTGTGTTTGCATGTGCTGCGGCCGGGCTTGTATTCGATTTGATTGCGCTTGGATTTGTGTCTGCATGTGCTGCGGGGGAGCTTGCATTTGTGCTTGGGATGTTGAAGAATAATTAGAATGTGAATGATATTTGTATTGATCAGTTTCACGAGTCGTAAAATCTTTCTTAGAATCGACATTAGGAGAATATTTAAGGTAGTTAGGTTGGTTCGAAACTCCTTGTTTGACAAGATGACGATTTTCTTGGCGAGGAAGTGGGAGCATTGGTATATTGTAGGGACTATAGGTTTTACCTTCCATTCCTATCACTCTTGTCGAAAATGGATAAGTTACTGGTGGAGACTGATCGAGTTGTGATATTGAGCCCTGTAAAGGATTTTTTGATTGGATTCTACGCATAATTTCAAGAATCACAGGACCTTCGGCTGGGACGGGTAATATAGAGCTTAAGAACAAACCCGGGTTCGTGGATAAATCATATGCTGATTGTTCTTTAGGATTTTCAATTCGATTAGTCCAGAGCAAAGCTCTTGCGATTGCAAAATCTGGGCCAATACTTTGAACATTTTTACCATTGATGCTGATAACAATGTCGTGAGGGAAAATTGTTGATGTATGTGCCGGTGAATTGGGAACAATTCGACCGACTCTTAGCCTTTTTTTGTCATTTGACCATTTTAAAAGTTCCAATCCCCAGCCTTTTCCTTTATATAGTGTTGAGGAAGGTTTTTTGTTCGTAGTATTTATTTTCTTGAGCGATTTATCTGCGCTCTCTTCAGGGTTCCAATCGCTATCCTCGTCAGAATTCACTGTTAATTGTGTTTTAGGACTACGATTTAAAATAATCATAAGCCTTTCAAAGTTAGAATTGCTCTTTGAAAAGAACTTATTTGAGTCGCTAGTTGGTAAATGCGGAACCATTGCATCACTGGGGAAATCAACATAGCAAACGCGATAATTATTCAAATCATTACCATAATTCGAAATAATCTTTTCTTCGTGATGTAAACATCCATTCATTGCCTCTTTTTTATATGGTGTGAAGAAGTCCCCAACATCGGTGTCATATTCAGGATATTGAATGAATGCAGCAAAATTGTCCGGAAAGTTGCAACCTAGTTTCTTGCGTGATTCATGAATTTCGGTGACGAATTTTCTTATAAAATCACTCTCATGAACCAATGCATTTATCAAGGCAACATATTCTAATGTGTGAGTTTGTGCAATAAGGTCGTACGACTCACTCTTTCCATTATATTTATGAAGTTGAAATTGATCCTTGAAGAGGTCATCTTTCTCAATAACATCAAAAAAGACTTGTTGATGCAAACTTTCATGATCAAAATCATCAAAAAGTGACAAAGAAATGAGTGACACAATATTTGGATGGAGATTGCCATGATCTGAAATTTTGACTCTTTCGTTAAAACCTTCATGATTCAGAATATTTGAGGTAAAATGTTTTCTGTCAGGATCTTCATTTGGTGAATATGACACAAGCCTATATATTTCACGATCCAAAGCGACACGTATTTGAAGAGTTTCATTAATGCAGTATTCGATCTCACTACAAGAAAAGTAAACGAAGTCAGAGTAAAAACTATCAAGCCCAATCTGAATCCTTTTTACTCCCTCATTTTGAGAGGACATCATCATTTTTGACTTGGAAGGAGAAGGTATGCCATGAACCTTGCAATACTCCAATATATTGTAAAGTTGTGTATTTGATAAAATTGGAATGACACAAAAGCTTCCTCCATCCTGATTGGGTGAGTAAGATAATATCAACACTTCAATTAACCTATCCATGTGTTCAATGGAAAATTTTAGGGTTCTGCAAATTTTAAAATGAATTGGATCCCCAGGGATCACCAAAATCACTGTACCAACTAAGGAAAGCCAATCATCAAAAGGGGGACTTCTTTTTTCTAAGTCTTTTGATTTCGCCGAAGTGAAGTTACGATCTTTTATGGGGTGTTGATCAAGTGATTTAAGGTAAGACTCACAAAATGGTTCATCGCAGAGAGAGGTTGCACATACTTTTCCTTCCCTTAATTCTTGAACAGATTTACATTGCTTTTTCACTCCACATACTTGACAAGCCTTATATACCCAAGGTACAATACTTGTCATGGGTCGCACTACGTCATTATCAGCTGAGCGAGCATGAAAACACCAGGAACTAAGTAGAGGAATGAAGCGTCGAGCAAGATCTTCTCTTTCTTTTTTGAGCGGATCGCTAGACATCCCTTCAAATCGCAGTATCATCTGCATCCCCAAACAAAGCAATTCACACGGCCTTTGCTCAACACCGTCTGGTGCCCAAGACACACGTCGTGGCATCTTCTGTACATCCATAACATTTTTGTTATTTATCAATGGTTCTAAAAAAGGATCTAGTAAAGGCATTAAATGTTTGATATTTGGTTCGCCTTCATTCCTTTTTATAATGCTTGTCATCATGTGGTCTATTCTTCTTAAGCTCACAAAAGGGACTTGGCCAAAACTAGAATCATTCCAGTGCTCATCATGAAAATGAAGAGACGAGCTTTCCATTCCTAAACGCCTTATGATATTACGGCAGGTTTTCGCTTCGAATATAATTTTTTCTTTTGTCATTTCTTTAGGTTCAATGTCCTTTTTTTTCTCGATTTTCTTCAATATTTTTTCACAATCTTTGCAGTACTCTATTTTACAGTTTCGATTTAAAAGTGCTACAAAAGGCTCACTTGGACGAAAAGCAATGACTTGAAATCGGTTATAAGCATCAACGAAGAATAGTTCGTCTCTATCAATCATAGATCCAAGTTCGTACTCTTCTTTCGAATCACAGTCTATCATTCGAATTATTAAATCTCCTATTTGAAGACCACACTCTTCTTCTGATTTTGACACACTTGTTACAACCAAGCCTGAGTGTTTCATGTTATGAAATATAGTAGAGGTTCCTTCTTTAGGGTTGTTTGACCAATTGCCGGCAAAATAGAGTGCTATTTCAGCTGAGAATTCTTCAGAGGGCTCAAACGACAGTCCCCAAGAAATGGGACCAACATTTTTTCCTTTCCGATGTATAATTTTTTTTATTTTTGTTCCCCATTCATACTGATTTAAATCTATTTTCCCAGCATTAAAAATTTCATTACGCAAATCCCAAGGTGAATCTATTGATGCGCACTTCTTATGAAAGGTGTAGCCACAACATCGACACAAAGTTTTTTCATCATGGTCATTAATAGTCTTTTTGCAACTTCGACACTGATCTATCCAGGGAGGCGGCAATTCGGGTATAACTGATCCTGCATCAGTTATCGAATCATCTATTGGGTTTAAATACATAGAAGGATCTTTCTTAGTAGGATTAAAAAAATTCTGTTCAAAAATGTTGAAGTCTTGCATTGCACGTTGAACTTGATTGAGAAACTCTGTATCTGGCGCATTTTCAAATAACCCTTTTAAAAGTAATTTCACTGCTTTACAAAATTCTTCTTGACCTTCGTATTTTGTAAATATTCTGCGATCAATACGGGCAAAGGTTCTATCAGTAGTTCCCATGCGCCTTGTATATTTCTTTATTTGATTCTGTATATGATCCCAGCAAGCCTTCTTCTGTACATTTCCTTCTGTATCAATTTCATCAATTTCTATATCTTTATGCATCTGTGAGGAAAATAGATTGGTTAATGCGTTGCGGTTTCGTCGAACAAACCATCTAAGAATTAAACTTCGTCGAGCAAGCTGATCGCTCTTTTCTGATACTTTATCTATCGTTTCAGGTGGACTAGGACTGATTGGGGTCATAAACAAAGCCTTTTTTTTCTTTTGTGAATAATTTCCGTGATCTTTATCATCAATATCATGTTTTCTCTTTTTTTTGTAATCATTAAACGGGTCATTTACATCGTTGGAATCTGCGTTGTGAATAAATTCTGAATTTTGATATTCATTACTGAGAACTTGTTTGGCAATGACAAAGTTGACTAGTGATTCTAAGGTGGATGTGTCATTCAGCACTTTAGTACGTGTCTTAGTTGTATTTCCAACGAATTTTGCAACATATTGGACTTTCTTTCTTGTATTCTTCTTCTGATATTGATCATCTTCCTCATGAATGTCATTCTCCATGTCTTCACCATCTTCTTCTATTTCTTTCTTGTCTATACTAAACAACTGAATAAGATGCCTTAGCGCTCCACCATTTCTCTGTGCCCTTATCCATAATGCAACTATATCAGATCTCAAAATTTCAGATTTATCTGCAAGCAACATGTTAGCTGCAGATGAGGTTAGTTTTGATTTGGTTTTGTTACTTGAATTTTGCAATCGAGGTATTAAAGAAGGATTTCCACACAAAGGTGAATCTGAAGCTTTTTCAATATTGGATGGTGATAATGCACAAACCATGAGAGAAAGCCGCAGGAATTCTCTCCAAGAAAATAAAGTAGGAGCGATTAAAAGTTCTGGCTGGTTTTCATTTTCATCTGAAGTTTCAGCGGTGTATATTGTTGATTTAGATGGAAGACTTAACAGATTAGAGTGCGTTGTATCAGGCGTCAATAACACTTTCTCGGCTAATTTTTGCGTTGAAAGAACTTGAAAGTTTTGGAGAAATTGCTGCAATTCTAAATCATGTGTTCTTTTTTTCCAGCCTTCAATATTTTCCATCTTTTCGCGTTTCAGGAACAAGATTTCTTTGTCAATGATTTGATCTTTTGTTTTCTCCCTACCATCAGTAGCTCTCATTAAACGAAAATATTCATCGAGTTCAGCCCAATCTTTCAGAACTGCATAAACATCAGAACCAGAGATTATTTTGCTCCCTTGGTTTGTTCCTCTTTGAGACTTGTCATCAGAGGGTGCTTTGTTTTTATTATTCTCATCGCCATCTTTTTTTGCATCATATGAAGAAGAAGGAGTATGATACAAAGATTGAAAGAAAGTAAGGAATTGCCCAATCTGCATCATGTTTGGGTTTTGCATACTCATCGTTGTTGCTGAATGGTTCTGTTCTTAAGAGTGGTGCTAGTGTTCGGTCATGATTAAATACAATGAAAACATCTTAATTAATAATAACATCATCATAATTTTAATTACGTAGAGACAAACCCGTGTGATATATGCTGTTGAAATCTGATAAAAGTATTTCCAATGCGTATGTGATTTTACGTTTGTTTGTTTGTTTGTTTGTTTGTTAGTTCTGAAAGATTACACTGATTATGGTAATTAGTGTGTATCCGGAATTAGTGTGAGTGACACTAATTTAAGTAATGTCATTTTTAAAATGTTATTATTATATTTTAATTAGTGTGTGTTGTAGTACATGTTGTATGTAGAGATAGCATAGTAGAATAACTATCTCACTTTATAATAATCTAGTTATTTATCAGTTCGACACACACTAATTCCAGATTATTTTTCAAATACCTATTGGAAAATATCCTTGTTTTAT